>Ga0209636_10000167_pt1 | contig 54916 bp, 41 predicted proteins | sample DeeMarSWOR152_54_FD_187464 | JGI IMG/M metagenome (GOLD analysis project Ga0209636, IMG submission 187464) | Marine sediment microbial communities from White Oak River estuary, North Carolina - WOR-1-52-54 (SPAdes) (version 2) | ecosystem: Environmental > Aquatic > Marine > Intertidal zone >...
CACCGGAAATACAAACTGGAGATACTTATTATTTTACCACAGAAAGCGGTCTTAAATATCAGGTAAGGTTTGGTAAAAAAAAAGACAATTACCTGGGTAATATTGTTAATTTCAGCGTTTTAAGTGATGAATTTGAAGATGAATATTCAGAGACAAACCGTGGTGAAGTATACAGGATCATTGCCACTGTAATAGAAATTGTTCGGATGTATCACTCATTTCATGTTCACTCCGACACTTATGAATTTACAGGCGAATTTAAAGATACCAAAGATAAACAAGACGCGAGCATACGAACAAGGCTTTATTATCGTTATGCACAAAAGATCCTGAGTCCGGAATGGGAACCTCATCTTGAGGGAAATAAAGTAATTGTAAAGAAGATCATGTAACCTTTACTACTTTGTGGTGCCAGTCTGCATAGATGATTTTAAGAGATTTTTTAAACCTTCCCGCACCCTTGCGCTGCAAAATGATCTATGATGGTATTATTTAAAATCTTCTTCCCATAATTCATCTTCAAGGTAATTCGTACTGATATCATTTACCTGACAATCGATTTGTATATTGAATCCTGGTGGTTTTTCGAAAATATCTTCCTGTGTAATAAAAAGTGTACTGTCGTTATATACCTTTTGCGAATAAAGTGCCCAAATCGGTAAGGCCATATTGGCTCCGGATCCAAGAGCTAAATTGTCAAAATGGATTGAACGGTCTTCAGCTCCCACCCATATTCCTGTAGTAAGTTTAGGAATAAGACCCATGAACCAACCATCGGAATGATTCTGTGTGGTTCCTGTCTTACCTCCTATTTCACCGGTAAAATTATAGGCATATCTTAACCTTATTGCTGTTCCGCCATCCACAACACCCTGAAGAAGGTTTATCATAAGAAAGGCGGTTTGAGCACTAATAGCCTCATTCTGATTGGGTTGAAAAGTTGAAATAACATTTCCATTTTTGTCTTCAATCCGGGTGACAAACAGAGGTTCTATGTAGACACCTTTGTTTGAAAAGGTATTGAATGCCCCGACCATTTCATAAAGTGATACATCGGAAACACCAAAAATAATAGAGGGAACGGGCATAATATAACTTTTAAATCCCATTTTTTTAACAACATCCTCAATAATGGTCTGGGGAGGAAATTGTTTAACGAGCCAGGCAGAGATGTTATTTACAGAATGTGCAAGCCCCCACTTGAGGGTTACCATCTTGCCCAGATATGCCTGGCCTCCCGGACTTCTTGGAGTCCAGGTCGAATCTTGATCAACAAAAGTTTGCGGAACATTTGGAACACGGTAGCAAGGCGAATAACCCTCCTGCATGGCAAGGGTATATAGAAATGGTTTGAAGGTTGATCCTGCCTGGCGTTTACCAATCTTTACATGATCATACTTGAAATACTTAAAATCTATTCCTCCCACATAGGCCCTCACATATCCGGTTGAAGGATCCATTGACATTAATCCGGCCCTCAGTATATATTTGTAATATATGATGGAATCTATCGGGCTTAAAATGGTATCAATATCACCTTTCCAGGAAAAAATCCTCATGGGGACAGGTGTTTTAAACACCTTTGTGATAGAATCCTGAGAAATCCCTGCCCTTCTTAGATTTCTGTAACGTTCGGTATTTCTGATAGATCTTTGCATGATCCTCTCAATCTGGTCCTTTTCAAGCTCCTCAGAAAAGGGAGCATTTTTCATACCCTCTTTCTCATTGTAAAAAGTAGATTGAAGATATCCATTTAAATGCTCATTTACAGCCTCTTCAGCATATTTTTGCATTCTGGAATCAATGGTAGTATAGATTTTTAGTCCGTCCCGGAAAAGATTGTAAGGGGAACCATCAGGTTTAAAATTTTTATTTACCCATCCATATAACGGATTGGTTTCCCACTCGACACTGTCTCTTTGAAAAAAACTATACATAAAATATTGATCGCGTTCAGGTTTTTCCGCCCCAAGTGTCATCTGAAGATATTGCCTGAAATGAGTAGCCAATCCACGCGTATGATCCTGTACCTTATAATCCAGCTCAATCGGTAAAACACTTAGCGAATCAAATGTTTCATCAGCGATGTATCCGTACTTTCTCATCTGGTTCAATACAATGTTCCTTCGCCATAATGCTCTTTCCGGGTTTAAAACCGGGTTATATTTTGTCTGGGCCTTAAGAACACCTACCAGTAATGCCGCCTCTTCCAGTTTCAGAGAATCGGGAGATGTGTTAAAAAATGTTTTTGTTGCAGATTTGATCCCGAAAGAGTTACTACCAAAAGGAACAGTGTTAAGATACATGACCAGGATCTCATTCTTGGTATAATTCCTTTCAAGCTTTACAGCTGTATTCCATTCTTTGAATTTATTCACACCCAAATGGATAGTCCGTCTCAACTTCCATCTGTAATAAGTTGTATCCCTGGGATACAGATTTTTAGCAAGCTGTTGCGTGATTGTACTTCCCCCACCTGAACTTCTTCTACCCATCAGGATGGATTTGACTAAAACCCTGCCCATTCCTTTAGCATCAATACCTGAATGTCTGTAAAAACGAATATCTTCAGTTGCTATCAAGGCATTTACAAGGTTCGCAGACAGTTCTTCAAATTCAACATATGTCCTGTTCTCAAGAAAGAAATTACCAAGCAGGACCCCGTCTTCTGAATATATTTCAGAAGCAAGACTGTTATCAGGATTTTCAAGATCCTTAAAGGAAGGAACATATCCCAACCTGCCCTTAGAAAGAAGTATAAATAACAGGATCACCACTAAAAATGGAATGCTGTAAAGTGCCCACAACACTGCCAGATAAAGTTTCCTTTTCCTCGGAATTTTTGCCATACAGCCCTTATTTTGGATCAAAAATAGCAATTATTTAAATCAAAATTTGGAAGTTCGCATACCTTTTCTTTTACTTTGTGAGATTAAAATAACTGATGAATTAACGGATGCAAGAAAATCTCGTTATCGTAGAATCACCGGCTAAAGCAAAAACGATTTCCGGATTCCTGGGCAAAGATTTTATTATTAAATCCAGCTTTGGCCATATCAGAGACCTTTCAAAAGATGAGTTTGGTATTGACTTGAAGAACAATTATAAACCTGTTTATATTGTTCCACAAGATAAAAAAGATGTCGTTAAAGAGCTGAAAACTGCCGCAAATAAAGCCCGTCTGGTCTGGCTTGCCTCCGATGAGGACAGGGAAGGCGAAGCCATTGCATGGCACCTGGCTGAAGTACTTGCGCTTCCCTCTGATAAAATAAAAAGAATTGCATTTCATGAAATTACATCTGATGCTATCAAACATGCTATCGATCATCCAAGAGGTATCAACCAGGATCTCGTGAATGCACAGCAGGCCAGAAGAGTACTTGATCGGATCGTGGGATTTGAACTTTCTCCACTGCTTTGGAAAAAAGTTAAACCCGCATTATCAGCAGGAAGGGTTCAATCGGTTGCTGTCCGACTCATTGTTGAAAAAGAACGGGAAATTAATAACTTTTCTGTTTCTTCATCATACAGGATTACCGGTAACTTTATATTTGAGGGTAAAGATGGTAAAAAATATAATCTTACTGCTGAATATCCTGTCAGGGCTGCTTCAAAAGAGGAAGCATATGACCTGCTGGAGAAGTGCAAAAAAGCTAAATTTTCAGTTATCGACCTGACCAGAAAACCGTCAAAAAAAGCACCTGCCCCACCTTTTACAACATCAACACTCCAGCAGGAAGCCAGCCGAAAGCTAGGTTTCTCAGTTTCCCAGACAATGGCCATAGCGCAGAGGCTTTATGAGGCTGGAAAAATTACCTATATGCGAACCGATTCGGTAAACCTTTCTAATATGGCTCTTGCCATGACCAAAAAAGTTATTGAATCGGAATTCGGGATTGAATATTCTAAAACCCGTAATTTTAAGACTAAAACAAAAGGAGCTCAGGAAGCTCATGAAGCCATCCGTCCAACATATATTAAAAACAAAACAATCCCCGGCAACAAGCAAGAACAAAAATTATATGATCTGATATGGAAAAGAACCACTGCATCGCAAATGAGTGAAGCCATTATAGAAAAAACCATTATTAAAGTCGGAGTATCTACCCTTGATGAACCATTTATAGCAACAGGAGAAATCATAAAATTTGACGGCTTCCTTAAAATATATATGGAATCTTCAGATGATGAAAATGAAGAACAGGCTAAAAGTTTTCTTCCCCCGGTCAAGGTTGGGGATCAACTTCTGTCAGACACAATCGAAGCAACTCAGAAATATACCCAGCCCACTCCTAGGTTTACCGAAGCCAGCCTTGTTAAAAAACTTGAAGAACTTGGTATCGGAAGACCTTCAACCTATGCTCCCACTATTTCCACTATTCAGAACAGGGGATATGTTATGAAAGAAGACCGGCCAGGCAAAGAAAGGGATATTTACATAATGTCACTGAAATCAGGACAAATCAAAGAAACAACCAAAATTGAAAACTTTGGTGCTGAAAAGGCCAAATTATTCCCAACAGATATAGGAATTCTGGTAAATGACTTCCTGGTTGAGAATTTTAATGAAATACTCGATTATAATTTTACAGCTTCAGTTGAAAAAGAATTTGACAAAATAGCAGAGGGTAAATTAGAATGGACTATCATGATTGATCATTTTTATCCCGGATTTCATAACCAGATCATTGAAACAACCGTCTCAAGCCCAAAACCTACCGGGATTAGAAATCTTGGAATTGAACCTGGAACAGGGAAAAGTGTCTATGTTAAAATGGGACCTTACGGTCCTATGGTTCAGATCGGCGAGGCAAGTGACCATGAAAAGCCAAGATTTGCAAGTCTTTTGAAACATCAGAGCATGGAAACCATTACTCTTGACGAAGCGCTTAATCTGTTCACCCTTCCAAGATTACTGGGCAGGTTTGAAGGACATGAAATCATCGCCGGCATAGGAAAATATGGTCCATATATCCGCCATCACAATAAGTTTTATTCACTGAAAAAAGGAAATGATAATCCGTTAACTATTGAACTTGATGATGCCATTACACTCATAAAAGATAAACGTGAACAGGATCAGAAAAAAATTATTAAAACATTCCCTGAAGATCCTGATTTGCAAATTCTTAATGGCCGATGGGGACCCTATATCAGTTATCAAAAAGATAATTTCAGGATTCCCAAAAAGGAAAATCCTGAAGTGCTTACAAGGGAAAAATGTATGGAAATCATTAGAAAAAGTCTTGAAAAGAGAAATAAATCAAATTAACTTCATTGCTGTAAATGAGCCTGAATGAATATTTCATTCCAGTCAGCCTGGATAAACCCGAAAACCATCATCTCTCGGATAAGGCAATTTTCTGCAGGAATATCTATATTCATACCGCCAGTACTCCGATCCCTGATCTTTCTGAATACCGGATAGCGATTGTTGGAATGCCGGAAGACCGTAATGCAACCATCAGGGGATCGGCCTTAGCCCCTGATCTTATCAGAAACAAACTGTATAATCTTTACCGTATTAACCCGGGTCTTAAAATTATTGACCTGGGTAATATTAAAACAGGTAATTCAGTACAGGATACATATTTTGCAGTAAGAGATATTATACTTGAATTGAATGGGAAAAATATTATCACTGTTGCTCTGGGTGGCAGCCAGGATCTTACATACGGGTTTTATCTTGCTTTCGAAAAAATGGATTCCCTTTTCAGCTTTATAACAGTAGATTCCAGGCTTGATATGGGTATCATTCAGGATGAAATCAAAACAGAATCCTACCTGATTCCAATACTCTCACGAAAAAAAGAATTATTATTTAATTATACCAATTTTGGTCACCAGAAGTGCCTTGTTGATCAGGATGATATTGATTTTCTTCAGCGGCAGTTCAATAATACTGTCAGACTGGGTGATATTCATTCTAATATAACCATCACGGAACCTTTTTTAAGGGATGCTTCCTTTGTTAGTTTTGATTTTAACGCAATCAGGCAGAGTGATTCACCAGGATGTACCTGTCCCTCTCCAAATGGTCTTAACAGTGAAGAATCCTGTCAGATCTCCAGGTATGCAGGTGCCAGCAATAACTTAATGGTATTTGGTATATTCAATATTCTTCCTTCTGCTGATATTCAGGATCAAACAGTTCACCTTGCTTCTCAGATTCTCTGGTACTTCCTTGAAGGAGTTTTACAAAGAAAACTTGAAAAACCATCGGGATCATCAAATCTTTTTAAAAAATTCATTGTCAGTTTTACCGGCGAAAAATATGAAATCGTTTTTTATAAAAGCCTTGAAACTGATCGCTGGTGGTGTGAAGTCCCCGCATTTTCTGGGACCCGGCACGAAAAGATACTCATCTCCTGCTCCTATGAAGACTATCAACGTGCCTGCAACCAGGAAATACCTGATCGCTGGCTTAAAGCTTACCAAAAACTAAACTGATTTAACAATCATTTTAGTTATACTTATAAATCTGTAATTTGCTGAAAGTTATTGACAATTAAGCTGATATCTCTCTGTGCTATAAGCTTGCCATACCATAAGTAAAATACTATCATTAACCAGTTGTGCATTTAAAATACCTAAGTAATTGAATTTTAGATTATTTTATGTAGAACTGCGCCCCCGAGTACTCGGAGGATCTACATATATGTAATTTTCAATATCTTTGATCTAACCACACAACGCGTTATAATTATTCACTATATGAATAATTCATTTAAAAAATCAATAATTCATCATAATTTTCGCAACCTTATTCTAAAAAGGAGGTATAAAGGCTAAAAACCGGTAGTTCGATATTAACAACTTTTTGTTAATAAAGCTTGTCAGTGATTATTATTTTTACTTATTTTACCTTTTTTTAAAGGCAATACAGGGGATTACTGGTTATATGAAAAAGGGTATTTTTATTATTGTATTCAGTCTATTTTATATGATGACCTATTCTCAACAGGATCCACAGTTCAGCCAGTATATGTTCAATCTTACATCTGTGAATCCTGGTTATGTTGGGAGTTCGGATATGATTTGTCTGTCTCTGATAAACCGGCAACAATGGGTTGGTTTCGAAGGTGCTCCGGGAACATCCTTTTTTCAGGCTAATGCCCCGGTCAATCCTTTTGGTTTAAAAAGCGGTGTAGGTTTGTCAATCACAAACGATCGTATTGCATTTAATAAAGACCTTGGGATTCATGCCTACTACGCCTATCGGGTGGATATCGGGCAGGGTACATTAGGTATCGGTATCAATCTTGGACTCCTTAACAAAGCGCTGGATGCTTCATGGAACATACCTTCTGAATTGCCCAGTGATTTTTTCACCGATCCGAAGCAGGATCAGGCTATTCCAAGTGAAAAAGAAAGCCGTATGGCATTTGACATGAACTTTGGACTATATTACAATACTGACAATCTATATTTTGGTCTTTCATCAACACACCTGAATCAACCTAAAATAAAATACGTAGATAAATATGCATCATATATCAGCCGTCATTATTATGCTGTTGCCGGATATCGTTTTCAACTCCCAAATCCCGGATTTGAGATTATGCCTTCCGTTTTGCTGAAAACAGACGGCAGGACAAATCAACTGGATGCATCAATCATTTTACGATACAATAAAAAGTTCTGGGGCGGCGTTTCCTATAGAGCCGGAGATGCTCTGATTGGCATCATCGGTATTGAATTATTTAATGGGGTCCGTATCGGTTATTCTTACGATTTTACAACCTCCGATATTGGCAACTATAGTAATGGATCACATGAGATTACAGTGGGTTATTGTTTCAGCCTTAGTCTGGAAAAAACCCCTCAAAAATATAAGAGCATAAGATTTTTATAACATTAGCCTTATCATTATTCAAAAAATTTTTTTTATTTTAGGCTAATCAAATGCTTGAAAAATCAATAAGTTGCAAATAATAACCAATTGCTATGAAACGAATTATTGTTATTGGTGTTCTTATGGCTATTTTCAGCAGCTGCGGGAAGTACTACAGTGGAGAGTTAACCGGGGTTCCCGGCAGAAAGAAATATTTTGAGCCGGAACCATTTGGGATGGTATTTATCCCTCAGGGAAGCTTTAATATAGGTCCCAGTGACCAGGATGTACCATTTGCCCAGAATAATTTTTCCAAAACAGTAACTGTAGAAGCTTTCTGGATGGATGAAACTGAAATAACCAACAATGAATACAGACAATATGTTTTTTGGGTAAGAGATTCATTGTTCAGAGAACTGATCGGTGAGGTTCTGGAAGACGAATTCAGAATCACTGTCGACGCCTATGAAGATCCGCTGGAAGAAGATATTTACGGAAGAAATTATCAACTCAACTGGGATACCAAGCTTGATCTCAAGAGACTGAAAGAAAATGAAGAAGTCAGGCAAGCACTTGAGAACATGTATTATAAAGTAGAAGAAAGATACTTTGGTAAAAAAGAACTGAATGTTCACAAGTTAAACTACCGCTATTTCTGGGTAGATCTTCAACAGGCTGCTAAGGAGGCAAACCGTTTTAAGAATGCCTTTCTTGAAGATATCGGAGACCTGGATCAGGATCCGGGTTCCTATGACGGTAGCATCATCGCCCCGGATGGAACAAAATCACCTATCGTTAACCGTGGCTCTTTTGTGTTAAAGGATGTTGTCAATGTTTATCCTGATACGCTTGTCTGGATCAGAGATTTTACCTATTCTTATAATGAACCCATGGCAACCATGTATTTCTGGCATCCTTCTTTCGACAATTATCCGGTTGTTGGAATTACATGGAAACAGGCAAATGCATTTTGCATCTGGAGAACCCAATTACTGAATACTGCTCTGGGTGCCGAAGGTGATTATTTTGTACATGATTACAGGTTGCCTCTTGAATCAGAATGGGAGTATGCTGCACGTGGTACCCTGAAAAATTCAATGTATCCATGGGGAGGATTATATACCAGAAACAGAGAAGGATGTTTTCTCGCTAATTTTAAGCCTCTTCGTGGCAACTATGCAGATGACGGTGGTGTTACCACAGTCGCAGTTGGTTCCTATGAACCAAATGAATTAGGTTTGTATGATATGGCAGGTAATGTTGCTGAGTGGACTGCTAACGCCTATGATGAATCAGCTTATTTTTACTATCATGATTTAAATCCCGATTATAAATATAATGCTACCGATAATGATAATCCCGTCATGAAAAGGAAAGTGATCAGAGGTGGCTCCTGGAAAGATATTTCATATTATATGCAGGTAAGTACACGAACCTATGAATACCAGGATACTTCAAGATCATATATCGGTTTCAGATGCATCAGGTCATATCTGGGAAATAACTAAATTTATGTTGAAAATTAAACCCTAAACATCATGAATATTTCAGAAATTGTTCAAAGTGCCGGCTGGAAGAACTTTATGGCAAAACTTTACGGTATTGGAGCATCCATCGTTATTATAGGAGCTATGTTCAAAATTCAGCACTGGACTGGTGGAGGTATCATGATCACTTGTGGTCTGGCCACCGAGGCAATCATATTCTTTTTCTCAGCTTTTGAACCACTGCATGAGGAACTCGACTGGACCCTTGTTTATCCTGAACTTGCCGGTATGACCGATCCGGATGAGCTCGATGAGTATAGAGATGAAGCTCTATCCGGCAGAGGTGTGACGCTGGAAAGATTTGATGAGCTTTTTAAACAGGCTGAAGTCCAACCAGAAACTATTCAGAGATTGGGTACCGGTCTGAATAGCCTTAGTAAAACTGCTGCAAATATATCTGATATAACAGAAGCATCAGTTGCAACCCGGGAATACCTTGCAAATGTCAAATCAGCTGCAGATTCTATTGGTAATCTGACAGAAAACTACAGTCAGTCCACCAATGATCTCGCAGCCTCAGTAAGTTCATTATCCACTACTTATAATAAAACTGCCGAATTAATCGGCAATTCGGGCAGAGAAATCGCAGAGAAATTTTCCGAATCAGGCATGAATCTGGCTAATTCTTATACACAACTTTCTGAAAGACTGAAGACAGATTATGAAACGATTTCAAAAGGTAATGTATCTTTTGCTGATCAGCTTGCCAGCGTTAATAAAAACCTTGCAGAACTGAATGCAGCATATGAACTCCATCTGAAAGGCGCAAATGAACAGATGAAAGGCGTGGATGATGTATATAAAGGTATTGGCCAGATGATGCAACAGCTTAAATCATCTGTCGAAGAAACTCAAAAGTATAAGGAAGAAATGAGTAAACTCAGTAAGAATCTCTCTGAGTTGAATACAATCTATGGAAATATGCTTAGTGCAATGAATGTCAGATAGTTTTATAATTACAGTTCAGGAAAGAACATTAACCAAGACATACTAATTTCTATGGCCCGAGCAAAAGAGACACCAAGACAAAAAATGATCGGTATGATGTACCTGGTACTGATGGCACTGCTTGCCCTCAATGTATCAAGAGAAGTCCTCGATGCTTTCGTTCTCGTTGATGAAGGTCTAACCAAAACAACCGAGAACTTTTATCATAAAAATGAAATCTATTACCAGGAATTTGACAGGTATGCAGCAGAGAACCCTGTGAAAGCAGGACCCTGGAAAGCCAAAGCTGACGAAGTAAAAAGGAGATCTGACGGCCTTTATAGTTATCTCCAGGAACTGAAGTTTGAAGTTATCCGCTCATCAGAAGGAGAAGATACTGAAGCTATTGAAGGTGATCTTATTCATGGTGACCTCATCGATGGTAAAGACAATACCGATAAACCGGCTGAGATCATGATCGGGGCTAACAGGGATGGTAAAGCAAACGATTTGAAGATGGCCATTGAAGATTACAGAGCCTACCTGCTTTCTCTTGTTGATGAATCAGCTGTCGATACCCGTGACGCAATTGAAATTAGTCTCGATACTTCTGATCCTCCTCCGAAAGAAGGAGAAACCATGAGATGGCAGGATGAACATTTCGATTACCTTCCCCTGATTGCTGTCATTACATTGATGTCGAAAATGCAAAGTGATGTTCGTAATGCCGAGGCGGATATGCTTCAATACCTGTACTCACAAATTGAAGCAGGATCATTTAAATTCAACCTGCTTGAACCTGTCGTACTTGCCCAATCCAACTATGTCGTCAGAGGAAATGAATATAAAGCAAATGTGTTTCTGGCTGCATTCGACACAACCCAGAAACCCATTGTTTACATCGGAGAATATGATTCAACCATTACAGATGAAGGTACCATTGACTATTTCATGAAAGGTGAGGTGGGACGTGACTATGATACCGTTCCTATAGAATCAGGGAAAGGTGTCTATAAAGTCAAAACATCAACCACCGGCTGGAAGAAGTGGGGAGGTATTATCAGCCTTAAAAGACCTGATGGAACATATACCAATAAGACTTTTAAATCTGAATACCAGGTTGCAGAACCCAGCCTTGTCGTTGCTCCTACTAAAATGAATGTTTTTTATCTTGGAGTTGATAATCCGGTGGAAATTTCCGTTCCGGGAACACCCGCCGACAGAATCCTCGCTTCCTCAAACAATGGCAGAATCGTACCAAGCAGGGGCGGTTATATTGTCAGACCAACCAAAGAGGGTTCCTGTAATATATCGGTGTCCGTTCGTGAAAATGGAGCCACACGATCGATGGGCTCAAAACCATTTCGTGTCAGAAAGGTGCCCGATCCCTATATATCACTTGCTGGTTTTCCCGGGGGATCCCTTTCAAAAAGCCAGATCCTGGGTGAACTTGGCCCCAAAGCCACCATGCCAGACTGGTTCGAGTTTGATCTTACCTTCAACGTGGTTGGCTTTAACCTGTCGGCCACACAAGGAGGTTTTACCAGAACGGAGACCTCTACCTCTGCAAATTTTACATCAGCACAGAGAGAAATGCTCAGAGCAGTAAACCCCGGCAGTAAAATATATATTGAAGATGTGCTGGCAGTTGGTCCCGATGGATCACAAAGAAATATAGGCACTATTGTTGTTAAGGTTCGATAAGATAACAAATTTATCAGAGTTATGAGAAAGTTAATTTTTGTTTTGGGTGGAATTATTTTTGTATTCACTCTTTCGTTTACAAAAACCACAGCACAACAAATCAATCTTCTTGAGAAAAAAGAGGTTTATGATAAGGAACATATACCAAAAAAAGATCCGCTTCCTTATCCTTTCGTCAGGGAAGCTGACGTTATGTGGGAAAAAGTGGTATGGCGTATGATCAATCTCAGGGAAAAAATGAATCATCCTTTATATTTCCCTACTCAGGAAAACATTGGAGACCGTAGAAGCCTTGTTAGTCTGTTCCTTGATGTTCTTGAAAATCAAATTCCGGGGCATCCTGTTTACGCATATAGCCCATGGACAAATTATGAATTTGAGCAAATTATCAGTTTGCAGGACATAAATAAAACCCTTAATATCGATACCATAAAAGAACCGGTTGTTGATTCTATCACAGGGCAAACTGTCATGAAAGTAACCGATGTTCAGATCCGCCTGGATGACGTATCACGGCTGATGGTAAAAGAAAAATGGTACTTCGACAGAAAATATTCAACCATGAATGTAAGGATCATTGGGATTTGCCCGATCAGGATATATCCAATGGAAGTGAGGGACCAGTTTACCGGACAAGTAAACCGGACAGGTGAAATCCGGCGAGTACCATTATTCTGGGTATATTACCCCGAGGTAAGATATTACATGGCAAGGCAGGAAGCTTTTAATCCTCATAATGATGCCCAACCTATTTCTTTTGATGACATTTTCACTCAAAGAAGATTCACCAGTTATATTTATAAGGAATCAAATGTTTTCAACAACAGGCAGGTGGATTCTTATGCCAAAGGTATTGATGCAATGTTTGAGGCAGAAAGGATTAAACAGTCCGTTTTTGAGTTTGAACACGATCTCTGGGAATATTAAAGATATTTTGTGATATTAAAAAGCTCCCTGCGGGGAGCTTTTTTTATATAAAATCATCACCATATCTCATCTTTACATCATTCACGAAATTTTTTATTTTCTGCTCATCTTTCATTTTACAAACCAGTAATATACCTTCAGATTCAACAACAATATAATTTTCTAAACCTTGAAGAATAACCAGTTTATCCTCCGGTACATTAACCAGGCAATTTTGAAGATCATATGCAATTACCCTGTCTCCGGTGATCGAATTATTTTTTTCATCTTTCTCAAGCTGGTCATATAGAGAACCCCATGTACCAAGATCAGACCATCCAAAATCCGAAGTGATCACGAAAACATTGTCAGCTTTCTCCATTATCCCATAATCAATTGAAATATTTTTGCACTCAGCATAAGCATGCTCAATATACTCCTTTTCAGTATCCATATAATAATGCTGCCCTCCGTCTGCGAAAATACTATAAACATCAGGTAAGTAGTTCTCTAATGCCTGTAAAATTGAGTTTAGAGACCAGAAAAATATCCCTGAATTCCAGTAAAACTCGCCACTTTCATAAAAAACTTTAGCAAGTTCATAATCAGGCTTTTCAGTAAAAGTCTTCACCTTCCTCAAATTCTTAGAATGATTCCTAATTTTTGAATCTCCATTCACCTGGATATATCCGTAACCTGTTTCCGGTCTGCTTGGTTCAATACCAAGCGTTAATAAGGCATCCTGATTACTTACAAATTCCAATCCCTGATTAACAATATTAATAAACGATTCTTCCCGGATGATCAGATGATCCGAAGGGGCAACAACCATGCATGCACCAGGATTTTTCTGTTTGATCTTTAAACTTGCATATGCAATACATGGTGCAGTATTTCTTCTCAATGGCTCCAATAATATATTCTCTTTCTTCAACTCAGGAATCTGCTCCATAACAACTTCTCCATAATCTGCATTTGTTACGATTAATATATTCTCACCTGGAATTATCCTGATAAACCTTTCATAAGTCTGGCGCAGTAATGTTTTTCCTGTACCAAGAATATCCAGGAATTGTTTGGGTCTTACAGACCGGCTGAGAGGCCAGAACCTGCTTCCAACACCACCAGCCATTATGACACAATAATAATTGTTACTCATAAATTACAGATTTAAAAAACAGCTTTAAAATGATTTTCAATTTACAAAAAATATATCTGGTCTGCTATCATTTTATAAGCTTTTTTAAACATCATCCATCCCCTGAGGGATGCTAAATAATTATTAATTTTACTGAACATAAAATATTAAAATATGAGACTTCTTTATCATCTTGGCCGCTACTACCTGTTAATAGCAAAGGTTTTTTCAAAACCGGAAAAAAGCAGAATGTATTACCGTAAAACAATGGATGAGATCAGTAACCTGGGCATAAACTCCATGTGGATCGTTGTTATTATCTCCTTATTTGTTGGAGCTGTAATTACCATTCAAACAGACTATAATATTGAAAGCCCTTTTTTACCCAGATATTTAATTGGCGTTGCTGTACGGGATATGCTTTTTCTTGAATTCTCATGTACCATGGTTGCATTGATCCTGGCAGGAAAGGTTGGATCAAGCATCTCTTCTGAATTGGGAACCATGAGAATCACCGAGCAAATCGATGCACTTGAAATAATGGGAATTAATTCCGCCAGTTATTTGATTCTTCCAAAAATCATTGCTGCGATATTCTTTTTCCCATTTCTTACAATTTTAAGCTTAATAGTCGGAATGCTTGGTGGATTCATGGTTGCCATTCTGACAGATATTTCAAATCCGCAGGAATTTATTTATGGCCTTCAATATGTCTTTTATCCTCATTATTTTACATACTCTCTTAAAAAAATGGTGGTTTTTGCTTTTATCATCACTTCCATATCTGCTTATCATGGATATTATGCTGAAGGCAGCTCACTCGAAGTGGGAAAATCTTCAACCAGGGCAGTGGTCCATAGCAGCATAGCCATTTTAATGTTTAACCTTATCCTGACAAAACTGATCCTGCAATGATTGAAGTCAGAAATATTTCCAAGTCATTTGGTGGAGTCCGGGTACTCGACGATATATCAGTGACCTTTGAAAAAGGAATGACTAACCTGGTCATTGGGAAAAGTGGTTCCGGCAAAACTGTTCTCTTAAAATCGATTGTAGGTCTTCATGATATCGATGAAGGAGAAATTCTTTACGATGGCCGTCCCTTCAATAACATGAGTTTTAAGGAAAAAAAGGAGATCAGGAAAGAAATTGGCATGCTTTTCCAGGGAGCTGCTTTGTTTGATTCAGCAACAGTAGAAGAGAATGTTATGTATCCCCTGGATATGTTTACTTCACTCAGTTATGAAGAAAAAATTAATAGAGTGAATTTCTGCCTTGAAAGAGTCAATATGAAGGGCTCCAATAAACTTTATCCCTCAGAACTCAGCGGCGGAATGAGGAAAAGGGTCGGTATTGCCCGTGCAATCTCCTTAAATCCAAAATATCTGTTTTGTGATGAACCTAACTCAGGACTCGATCCACAAACGGCTATATTAATTGATAACCTGATTAAAGAAATAACACGTGAATTTAATACCACAACCATTGTTAATACCCATGATATGAATTCAGTAATGGAAAATGGTGATAAAGTTGTATTTATATATGAAGGAATAAAATGCTGGGAAGGTTCAAAAGATGATATTCTAACTGCTAAGAATGAATACCTGAATGATTTTGTTTTTGCCAATACCCTGGCAAAGCAAATTAAAATCAGTAAAAAATAAATCAAACTATGAGCCTTTATGAAAAAATAACACTTTGAGACAAAACAGGTATATTCCGGCCATTTTGATGATGAATTCGAAAGATCCATTGTACCAATCTGCCAGACTTCAACATTTCACCCAAAAGTTTCCCGGGTGAAATATCCCGGACAGCCTTCAGAACCACAAGATGAGCTGGCAAAAAAAATGAAAGGATTTGGATAGTATGTGAAAATCATTCATTTACCCTCCGGGCAGATCTTAAAATCTATTCTTCCCTGGCTCTACCCAATGAGGTCGCCATTTATTTAACCAATTGGATCATTTCTCCATTCCTATTTTACAATTCCATTCATTTTTAACTAATTATTAAGATATCCACCATGTATCATAATTAAATACTTACATATTTTTTAAATATCTTTGCCGCGGTTTTCAAAATAGATAATACAATTCCTAAAAATCCTGTTTACTATGAATAAGCTGGTTATTCTTGGTGCCGGAACCGGCGGCACCATCATGGCAAATAAACTTAGGAAAGTCCTTGAAAGATCGGAATGGGACATAACCATTGTTGACGAAGATAAAAATCATTATTATCAGCCCGGTTTCCTGTTCATCCCGTTCGGGATTTATACCCGGCAGGATGTAACAAAATCAAAGGCCGAATTTATTCCAGCCGGAGTAAAGCTGCTGTTTCAGAAAATTGACAAAATTGAACCAAAAAATAATAAAGTTTTTCTCGAAGGGGGTACCGTCCTTCCTTATGATTGGCTGATAATTGCGACAGGTACACGCATGGTGCCGGAAGAAACCCCGGGTCTTAAAGATAAATTATGGCACAAGAAAATCTTTGATTTTTATACCATTGATGGAGCCGTTGCTTTACATGAGTTTTTCAGGAGTTGGGAGGGAGGTAAAATGGTGATGGCAATTTCTGAAATGCCATTTAAATGCCCGGTTGCACCACTGGAATTCGTTTTTTTGGCCGATCACCATTTCACAGAAATCGGCATCAGGGATAAGGTGGATATATCTTTTGTCACACCTCTCCCCGGTGCATTTACCAAACCACGGACATCAAAAATTCTAGGAGAACTCCTGAAAGAAAAAAATATTAATGTCATTCCTGAATTTTATATCGAACGTGTTGATAATGATAACCAGAAAATTATTTCCTATGATCAGAAAGAGGTTCCGTTTGATGTCCTTGCAATTGTTCCTGTCAATATGGGAAGTGATGCAATCGAACGCAGTGGTATGGGTGATGATTTAGGATTTATTCCAACAGATAAATATACCCTCAGATCGGAAAAATATGAAAATATTTTTGTCCTCGGTGATGCATCCAATATTCCAACTTCAAAAGCCGGATCAGTAGTCCATTTCGCTTCTGAAGTACTGTATGAGAATTTTCTCAGCGCCGTTGAGGGACGTCCGCTTAAAGCAAAATTTGACGGGCATTCAAATTGTTACATTGAAACCGGAGGTGGCAAAGGTTCTATTATCGACTTTAACTATGAAACCGAGCCGTTACCAGGTAATTTCCCCTTGCCCGGAATCGGACCTTTTGGACTTTTACAGAATACCAAGATGAACCATTACGGAAAAATATTATTCCGCTGGATTTACTGGCACTTGCTGATAAAGGGGAAAGAACTTCCGATTGAATCTGAAATGTCAATGGCCGGTAAGCATCTCTAGTTTAAAACTGCTTAAAATCCTATCCAATGGCAGAAAAAGAGCTTCAAAAACAGATTAATGAGATCAATGAAAAACTCGATGAGATCCTGATCTGCGCAACACAACAAAGACTCAGAAGTGAAAAAATGGATGATCTGATGGCTGATCTTTCCATTATTGGTAAAGATGCTTTCCGAAGTACAGTTGTAGAACTTGACAAGCAGGGCATAGAATTGAATGTTGATGATCTTAAATATCTTTCATTCAAAATCATCAGAAACCTTGATAAGTTTACTGCTATGCTGTCAATCTTTGAGAGTTTATATGACCTTATGCAGGATCTTAGTCCTGTAGTCAGGGAAATGATTATTGATTTTATAAAAAAACTTCATGAACTTGAAAAGAAAGGATATTTTGATTTTTTCAGCGAAATGTTGAAAATCGTTGACAATATCGTCTCAAACTACACTGCAGAGGACGTCAGGTTGCTGGCTGACAATATTGTTACCATTATGGATACCATTAAAAACATGACACAGCCTCAGATGCTTCATGCGTTGAATAATGCAGTAAATATTTACCAGAAACTGGATCTTGAAAATATCCCGGAATATTCAGTATGGAAAGTCATGAAAGAACTGAGAACACCTGAAATGAAGCGGGGAATTGGTTTTTTGATCACATTTCTGAAAAATCTTTCAGGTGACAATGTGGTCGTTGAAAAGGCACTTTCAAGTTAAACTTATAATACACACACTTGGTGTGTCTCGTGAAAAATTTACAACTATTAATAAATAAATTCAAAAATTATGGCAACAAAAACTTATTCAGGAGCAAATGTTGATGTTACTGAGGAAGGTTATCTGACCGATCCTTCCCAGTGGAATAAAGATATAGCTATTGAAATAGCAAAAGAGGAAGGAATCGAGATGACTGAAAAACATTTTCAGGTTGTTGAATTCCTCAGGGAACAATACTCAAAAGGTGCCAATCTTACCATTCGGATGGTTGGGAAATCGGGAATTACTGATGTTAAAGGACTTTATGAACTCTTCCCGGGTGGGCCATTAAAAAAATCATCAAGGATAGCAGGTATACCAAAACCAACAAGCTGTGTTTAATAGACCAATAAAAACTTGTCTTGTTTAATAAGGTTTACTTTATCAAAAATCAGGACTTCCACTTTCATAGGAACAACCTGTTAAAACTGATTCTTAATTTATTAATACTATTTTATTCATTTAATAATAAATAAGTTATGTCTGAAAAAAACGATCATCCTTTAAAAAAAGTGGCCATCATCGTCGCAAAAGGATCCATTGAAGATGTTTATGCCGGGCTTGTTATGGCTAACGGTGCTGTAATGGAAGGGATTGAATGTAAATTATTTTTTACCTTCTTTGGACTGGATGCTATTGTCAAAAAGAGGCAAAACAAACTCAAGACTGCAACTGTTGGAAACCCGGCTATGAGGATGCCCGGCGGACTTCCATTCCCAACATTGCTCGGCATGCTGCCCGGTGTGGAAGCTGGTGTATCAGCAATGATGAAAAAGCAGATGGAAGCACTTGATATACCGCCTGTTGATGAATTCCTTGATATGATTGTCGCAGGAGGTGGTGAAATATATGCCTGTAAACTGGCTTTTGATATGTTTAAACTTAAAAGGGAAGATCTCAGTGACCATGTAATAGATGTGATCACAGTTGGTAAATTTTATGAACTGGCCGGAGGAGAAGGAAGCCAGATCATCTTTACATAAAAAAAGCGGCTCCGGCCGCTTTTTTATTCCACCTCTTCATAATCGATATACTCTCCATCTTCTTTATCAAAATATTTTTTCTTTTTCCCCGATCCTGTCACAGTGGTGTTATTTTGATTACCTTTTTTCTTCTCACTAAAGAAAAATGGCATGACAAATTTATCAATAAACCTGATCCCGAAATAGATCAGGGCAGCGATCAGGATAATTCTTATCAAACTTGTCATACATATAATTTGGGTGTCAAAATTAGGAAATAAAAACGTAACTGCAGATGATTTTGAATTATTTCTTAAGTTGTGCTACTGCAGCATTGAAGATACAATTCATGTTTGATAATAAATCCAGATAAGACGATCAATCGATCAGTGGTCTGTCCTTAAGCTTTCTGGGTATTTTTGCACAGCCAAATACCAGGTTCAATCCAAACCGGAAGTTGACCGAGCTGATTGTTTCGGGCCAGAAATATCCGTTGGGTGCCTGATCCGTAATAAAATATAAATTAAATGGGCCGACTCTTAATGACAATCCCAGGCCAAAATTAGAATAATTCCTTCCAATTATCGAATAGCTGAGAGTAGCACTAACCATTTGTATGGGTCTTACATTTGCAGATAATGTCAGCTGGTTAAAAAATTGATAATTATAAATACGTGTTCTGTTAACAATCCCAAACTTTACTATTTCATTTAATTCATAGGCTGCACCCAGATATACCTTACCCGTTAAAAATGTTGAGTAGGGTTCGGTCACTCTTATGAAGCTCAACTGGTTTTTTACAGAATCAAGAAGTTCCTCTCCATAATCATAATCCTCTTCCAGTTTTGGTTCTATCCCTTTCCATACGAATGTTCCATCCTGCTCCAGCTGGTAAGCATCTTTTCTCCACCTGATAAAACCCAGATCGGTCACACTGGCAGATAATGAAAGGTTTTCAATCGGGCTGAAACTGAAACCGAAATCTAATGCAAGTCCCGGATTGCCCGTACCAAATATTTTCCCAGGATTATCAAGTAAGGCCTTGACGTAATCATCTTTAACAGCCGGGTCAATGCCGATACTGTCAAAGACAACACAGCCGGCAGAATCGACAGGAATATATAGGAATGGTCCCGTAATATCGAGCATTACGGATGAATTTAATTCCCACCTGTCCTGAGATGCTTTTAATGTTATATCAGAAAGCCTGGTTTTCAGATCAGCAATACCAAAAAGCATTTTAGCTCTTGCTCCAATCTGAAATTCGTCTTCATAATTGTAGGAAACACCAACTGCAAGCTCATGGTAATAATTAAGATCGAGCCCTGTTTCACTGAAATTAAAACGGTCCTGATTCTTGTTACCATTAAGTGCAAACTCCATAAAATCTTTAGTGAATCTGAAGTTCTGATCAACCCTTTCAGACAGGTCTACTGTGAAATAAAACTGTTCTTTCCGCCATCCTGTTGAAATGGGAGGGGAACCTATGCTGGTAGAGATCATGTTATTTTCTTTGAGTGCACTCAGGAAAGCCTCTTTATCACCATTCTGATGTAAAAAGGTAATCATGGCATCAAGCTGTGAATCATAGCTGAAAATATCTTCATAGCGTAAAGGATTGGACTCCACATTTATACTCAGTGGCGACAGCATTGGAAACCCGATGTACCCGTTACAATCAGGCTGAAACGCCGGATTCAGCTGATTGGACTGGGGTATTCCGTACATATGGTAAAAGGTATTGGAAATCTGGGCACTGCCACTGGGTATGGCAATAAATACGATTATTAAAATTATCAGAAACTGCCTGAATTGATATAATTTAAACATATCTGTGGGATGATGTTAGTTATTTTGTTTTAATGGTTCTCAAATTCGCCTCAGCTTTCACACCAAGCGTAAAGCTGATATCATAATAAGAATAGAATTTGACCAGTTTTTGCCCTTCTTCAGTTGTTTCAAATGTTCCATTTACCAATGTTTGTTTTGTATCCCGGATTTTATCAATCCGGTCAGATGAAAAATCAAGTACAATCTCGTTCTCAGAAGGGTAATCAATCTTTCCATCATCATCAATATCAATACCTGACGGAAGTACATTCCTGGTTTGCGGCGTAAATAATGAGTCGATAATATTAAACATTGAATCAACTAAATAAACCTGCATGTTGATCTCTACGGGCATACCATTTTTAGTTTCCATCCTGATTTCCAGGGATTTAACTTCTCTAATAAGAAGTGTGGTTGAATCGTCCGATAAATATGAAGTATCTACTTTTAATAAATCATAAAGATCGAATTCAACCGTATCTTCAAGGCTGAAATCCTCAGCCCTCAGGTCCATTGGAAGGACTACCTCAAAATCAACGGAAGCTGTACTGCTATCATGTATGAAATTATCACGGCCTTTCATTCCTTCCGGATTTGAAATTGCTCTGACGTTATATGTCAGATTACTGAGTGTTGTGTTGGTGACCTCTTCGATGTTGCTGTTAACTTTGTTGACCGAAATACTGGTCATGACTGATTGTCCTTCCTGTAATAATGAAGGTGCATCTATAGGAAATGGATTTACACCAGGTTCAAATACTATATTCGTTAATTGACCTGTCTTTGAAATACCAACTAAATCATACAAATCCATACTGATTGGTAATCCAAAAGAATTTTCAATATTCAGGTTGAACCTGGGATCACCGAAATAAACGTTCCCGCTGAATTCTCCTTCAAATATTTCAAATTCAAGTTGTTCATCCTCAATTAGTACAGTATCATAATCGCCAAAATATCCGTAGGCACGTTTATATTCAAGGTCTGAAAATACCATATCCACTCTTACCTCTTCACCCGCTTTAATATCCGTACCGGCGTGGATAAGATAAAAATCGAACTTAATCTCCAGAAACGTTGTATCCGGATTGGTTTGGTTATCCAGGCTTAAAGCAGCTCCGTCCAATGATTTAACAGTATGATCCTGAAAATTCCCTGAAGGATCACTGATGATGACCGTATCACAATAAAACTCGTCTCCAATCCTGATCTGATCCGAATAGATAATAAGATACCCTGTATGGCGGATGGAAGACCATGTATAAGTGTGAAGATTCCCTTTTTTTAAAAAAATGCTGTCAATTTTTTCACCATGCTTAAAATCAAAATCGAAATTTTCTATTTTTTGTGTAGGAATGGTATCTCCGGGATTTCCAAGCGAATCTGCCGGAATATCTGTATCAGACCTGTAAAAATAAACTTCAGGGAAATCCTGGTCGTCGATCTCTATCCATTCATCTGCACGGATTGATTTTATGTGATCCGAATAAATAACATAATACAGATTTGTGGAATCTTCATCAATTTCTATTGGAATATCAAGTTCGGCTGTGTCAAGCATCTCTTCAAGTATATCTTTCAGGGTAAGATTTCCGAAAGCTACCGGTCCGTTTATTGTAGGTGTCCACAATATGTCTGTATTATACTCCTTTTTAAATTCATCCGGTACACAGGATGCAATAAAAAACAGGCATGAAAATAAAATTAAAAGTGAGAAGAATATTTTTCTGATCATATCATTAATGATTTATTGTCATATTGTGCAAGTTATTATTAATGACTCATATTGCAAGTCACAGGTTGCAAAATACAAGTTATTAAATCTCTGTGAATAGTCATTACGCATATGAGTTGAAAACATGGATCGGAGTCATACTTTATTTAATTAATGCTCTGGTTAATAGTACATTAATAAATATACAACTTGTCTTAATAAATTAATTAGCAGTTTTATATTGCCGTACGAATAAGATTAACTTCATTGTACGGAATAATTATATAAAAAGTTGTGTTCGCTTCCAACAATCAGGTTGAATCTGCTTGCCGAGCGGCTGAAATTACTAATACTAAACTGCGTTGCCCCCATTAAAGGAAACCCATCGTATATGCTGCCATTCGAATTGATCAGATAAATCTCACTGGTCTGGCTGCAAACAATACCAATTTTGATATCCGTCACCGAAAACTGGTATAGTACCGGAGGATGACTGATGTCTGACTTGAAACGTCTCGAGAATTTCAATTTTTGATCATGATTAAAGACCTTCAGTTCATCTCCGTCGGCAAAAATGTATTCCTTTTTCCCGTTACCATCCAGGTCAGCATATTCAAAGTAATGATCTGAACTGAAATCTCCAAGTATAACCTCCTCACTTTGCCCGTCGAAATATATGAATCGGGCATGACCGGCTGTATCAGTGATCGCCATTCTGGACCTGGTTCCTCCTGTGTTTGAATCAAATATAAAGTCATTTTTCCTTGATACAGGAAAATGATCTTTTACATCCACTCTGATATTTCCTCTCCTGTTTAGGATATATACCCTGTACCGGTCGGAACATACAAGATAATCATTATTTCCCGCCCTGAAATGATGGAGTGGTTTATAAAGGTTATATTCAGTCCTTTCAGCTTGCCAGCCTTTAACTAATTGTCCCTCTTTATTGTATGCCCAAATCATACGGTCCTCAGTGGCTGCAAAAATCCGGTAATTGCCATTTTTTTCATAATCAAACAGGGCAATGCCATTCGTCGCGGGTGCCCTGAGATCTACAGGGTATTTTTCCACATAGTTCCCATTTCTGTCAAGTAAATGTATCCTGTTTTTCGTATTGAAGAGATATTGAAGCTTTCCATTCCTGTAAAAATCAATCTGGTAAACATCACTCATAATCTCGTCATCAATTTTCTGTTTCCACAATATTCGTCCCGAACTGTTGATCAGATAAATAACTTGATCTTTATCCTGCAGAAATATTTCCTTTTCATTTGTGTAGTGATTGATTACAATCTGTGGCTTAAAATCAAAAGGATGATCCAGTCTGCTTTCCCATACTGTCTGTGGTTCACTGATTTCTCCTGGAAAATATTTCAAAAAAATATTATTGTAAAACAATTCTCCCTCATTGGTAATCTGATAAGCAAAAGCCTGAAACTTACTGATATGATCTTTTTGTTTATCAAGTTCTCCGGCAGCTTTGCCATCCAGGTATTTATGAGCCAGTTCAATAGAACTTGGTATATCAAGATAAAAGTAAATATTTGAGCGAGATGAAAGAAAATCTGAGAACTTATTGAAATCCAGATCACTACTAAGATTATTCTGAAGAAGGTTTGTATGAATATATTTTGAAAGAGCCGGAATGGAATTACCAAAGATGAGGTAATTGTCATAAAATGTACAATAATGGTTATTGATCCCTTCAAATGCATTGCCAAGTAATTTCTTTGCCAGAAAAGGAACAGGCATCCGAAATACCTTTATTTGCACATCAGTGTCAATTTGATATTGCTCGATATATGTTGAAATATGTTTTCCCTCTTTTTCAGCAATGCTTTCCAGCATTTTCATAATATTTTCTTCAGCCAGGCTCCTGCTTAATGTTCTTACAATAAAAAAAGTATTCTGTTCCCAATCATAGTTTTTGATATCAGTGATAACGATTCCGGCTTCTTTTTCTATAAATGAATAAAATATTTCCTCCAGATTGATATCATATTTATCATTTATAGCTTCAATATCATTCTGATAATCTCTCAGAGAGCCTTTAATCTCAAGATACTGCTTATACTGCTGTTTAAAAGTTCTAAAATCCTCAAGCCCGAATATGACCATGGCAGCTATTTGCTCTGGTATAACTTTTTCTATCTCAGTTTTTTGAGGTGACTGTTTCTGAAAAATGTGAAGGTATTTATTCTCATTGTCTCTCCAGGAGGTGAAACCATTCAATAATACAGCATCATTGCGAATACTTGCATCTAATTCTGTCCAATCTGCAAAATCAGTTAACTCGCTGACAATACCCCTGTATTTATCTTTCAAAAGCATTGTTAGCATCCCCGGAAAACCCTTATAATTAATATATATGTTCGCTTCTACATTTTGTCCGGCCGTTCCTGCAACTCTTATAAATTGGGATTGGGTGTTTATACTGCTTTTCTGTTCCAATTGCCTTACAGCTTCCTCCACAAGAATGCCTGAGCGGCTTGCCATGAACAGACCATGAGAAAAAGTAAATGAAAAATTTATTTGATTGCTTCCGTTTGATTTAACATCGTATATCTTAATCCTGGCATATTTTCTTGGAGTGATCAGTCCCCTGGATGCAGTTTCCTGTTCTATGAATTGAATGATATGCTTTTCGTTGTTAAAATGAAATAGGGGTATATAGACAATGTAATCATATTTATTCTTACCAGATTGATGAAAAGAAAGGGTAATTTTTTGTCTCTTCAAAATATCAGAAACCTGCTGATTCATCCTAATGGTCGAATCCAGTGTCATCAACTGGTTATGAAATTGATTTATTGATGAGAAAGTCAATAATCCGTGCCACATGTTATTTTCCTCCAGAACAGTCCTGATATCCTTATGCGGATCATGACATACAATGATTATTGACGCATCTAAAGGTATGGCTTCAAGTGTATCGGCAACCTCAATATTTTTACCCTTTAATGTAAGGTATGCAACAATAATAATTGTTATTAATAATACCGGAATGATCCATAAGAAAATTTTTCTTATCATTTTAAACAATCAGGTGGATCTGACATAAACTCATAAAATTAAGAGAATAATAAGAGATTTCCCGGTTTATCATTGTTAGCAATTATCTTATCACTTCAATAATACGACCTGAAATGAATCTTTGAATATCTGGTTGATATGATGTTATGCTTATATAACGTACTAAATTTCATTATTTTATAAATTATGGTATACAGAACCATTTTCTTATGAATATGGAATCATCAACATCTTTTCTCATACCCTTTTATGCAATTACTGTTAATATTTTTAATACCCGGGGAAAGTATATGAACCTTCCAGTTTAAATCCCAACATAATTTTTTATTTTTATTCAGGATTGTTGTGATGCCATTTAGCTTTTCCCCGGGATAAGACTTTAAGTTCAACAGCTTAAATCCAGGATATTGAACCTGATCTCAATTTTAATACTATTTCTTTATTCATTTCAGACACCAGTAACTGATACATCAAGGACTAAACAATCATTTGGGACTGTAACAAATTCCCGCCTTCTAACCAAACCTTCCCGCTCCGGTGACGGACAACAACAGATCGTCAGGCTTGAGCTTCCTGAATCTGTCAGGGTCCTTGTTACCGATTCAACAGGTTTTCCGGTTGAGGGCATTGAAGTTCTGTTTACAATCCTCAATCAACCCCCAGGATCTTCAGGATTCAGCATTGTGCCAAATTCGGTTATTTCTGATTCGCTTGGATATGCAATGGCCAAGGTTAAGCTTGGAACAGTTCCCGGTGATTACCAGATTATTGCCAGGATTAAAGGGAAATCCGGACATGATCTTCTTGTTTATAATTTTTATGGAAGAAAATCCAACTGGTTTATTATGATCATAATTGGATTATTGGGTGGTCTTGGACTCTTTTTCTTTGGCATGAAAATGATGAGTAGTGGTATGCAAAATTCAGCAGGTGCCAGGATGCGGATTATTTTAAGTAATCTGACACATAACAGGATTATAGCCTGTGGAATTGGCATATTTGTTACTACTGCCATTCAAAGCAGCAGTGCTACCTGTGTTATGCTTGTTGGTTTTGTTCATTCAAAGTTAATGGAATTCAGACAAACACTCGGAGTTATTCTCGGTGCAGCTATTGGTACTACTATAACCGCCCAGATTATTGCTTTTAAACTTGCAGACTATTCCCTATTGATTGTCACTATCGGTTTTATCCTGTATTTATTAACCGGGAAACAGAAGATGAAAAACATCGGTGAAACGATTCTCGGATTCGGGATCTTGTTTTTTGGTATGCACATTATGTCAGAATCAATGTATCCATTAAGAAGTTATGCTCCTTTCATTAATATATTATACACGCTTGAAAATCCACTGTTCGGATTGCTTGTTGGAACGATATTTACTGCACTGATTCAGAGCAGCAGTGCTTTCATAGGTATCGTGATCGTTCTTGCAACACAGGGATTAATAACCCTTGAAGCAGCAATACCTCTGCTCCTTGGTTCTAATCTCGGAACTGCGGTCACTACTATCCTGGCAGGCATTAATACCTCTCCTGAAGCAAAAAAAGTTGCACTGGCCCTGACAATTTTTAAATTACTGGGAGTTCTGCTCATCATCTGGTGGATACCTGCCTTTGCCAGGCTGGTAGCGTTTATTTCCCCTAAAAACCCACCAGGCCTTGATGCAATGAGTGGTCTTGCTGAAATCCTGCCACGTCAAATCGCCAATGCACATACGTTATTCAATGTATTTCTTGCAATGGTTTTTATTCCCCTTACTACTCTGCTTGCCCGGCTGGTAGACTGGATTATCCCTGTAAAAATTACTGCTGTTGAAGCAGAAGAAAAAGTCGAAACCACCTATCTTGATTTTAATCTGCGCAATACACCTTCGCTCGGATTAAGCCTGGCCAAAGAAGAGGCTTTGCGTGTTGGTCGGTTCGTCCTGGATATGGTAATGGGTATCATCAAAGCATTCATTAATAAAGATGTAAAAGTGATGGCCCATATGGACAAAAGGGAAAAACAGATAGATTTCCTGGTAACTGAGATCAACCAATACCTGATGAGAATTACCCGGGGTAATATCACCGATCAAAGGATTAATGAAGCTTTTCAGATTATGTATACGGTTAAAGAATTTGAACAGATTGCTGATGTTGTTTCCAAAATCCTTTTTAAGCGAGCTCGCACCTGGCTCTCCCGTGACCTTGAGTTTTCTGATGCAGGGAAAGCGGAACTTATCGAATACCATGCCAAAACAGTCAAACAGATTTCCCGCTCCATTGAAGTTTTTCGTGAACTTAATCTCGAAAAAGCACATGAAATGAAAATGAAATATAAGAAATACAGAACCATGGCTTTCGAGCTGGAAAAGCATCACTATGAGAGACTTCGTGAAGAAATCGTCCAGACTGTCTCAAGTAGTGAGACACACCTTGAACTGATCACTGCATTCCGTACTATCGCCGGACATGCCACAAACATCGCCAGGATGTTCATTGAATGGAATTTAGGAGAAAATCAAACAAATAATGATCATGGAAATACAAAAGATTGATCCTAAAATAGATGAAAGCTGGAAAAATCTGCTGATCGACGAGTTCAATATGTCTTATTTCATCGCTTTGAAACAATTTCTCGTTGAAGAAAAAAAACAATACACTATTTATCCCCCGGGGCCACAGATCTTTGCAGCTTTTAATATGACCCCTTTTGAATCAGTAAAAGTTGTTATTCTTGGACAGGATCCATATCATGGCAAAGGACAGGCTCATGGTCTGTGTTTTTCTGTTCCTTACAGAATTACATCACCTCCTTCACTTATTAATATTTTTAAAGAGATCCGCGATGACCTGGGTATACCTTTACCGAATCATGGTAACCTGGAAGCCTGGACCAAACAGGGCGTGCTGCTTTTGAATGCTACCCTAACAGTAAGGGCAAACCAACCCGGCTCACACCAGAATAAAGGATGGGAAATATTCACAGATACTGTAATCAGAAAATTATCCGGGGAAAAGAAAGGTCTTGTCTTCCTGTTATGGGGCAAATTTGCCCAGGCAAAAGAATACCTGATTGATACGGAAAAACATCATATCCTGAAAGCTGCCCATCCTTCACCTTACTCTGCCAGTGCAGGATTCTTTGGTTGCAGACATTTCTCAAAAACGAATGAATTATTAAAAAAACAGGGGCAAAGTGAGATCAATTGGGCGTTATCCTGAAAAGTTGGCAATACTAAATTCTTTTGTACTGTTATTTATGATATTGATAATAAATAATTTATACTTGTTTAAAATTTACAGTAATCCAAACACAAACATGCCAATACCCCCACACCAATATACCAGTAAACTACTACACCAATTTACTTCTATACCCATTCTTCCTGGAGGATTTCACCTCTGATCCCGGTAATCAGCGCTTTTACAGGGATTTTTCCTGAAGCTTCATTAACAGCAGATCGCACCATTTGTAATAATCCACTGCAGCAGGGAACCTCCATGATCATTACTGTGATTGTGTTGATGCCAGCTTCATCAATCAGCATTTTCAGCTTCTGTCGATATATTTCCTGGTTTGAATCCAGTTTCGGGCATGCAATAATAAGCATTTTGTTTCTTAAATATTTTGAATGAAAATTCCCTATTGAATATGCAACACAATCCGCAACCATTTCATTTTTCTTCATCGATTTGAATGATTTCTCTTTCCATTTTATTTACTTTTTTAATATAACTTCCTGATATTTATTTGACTTCCGTTTTACATCAGATATTCTTGTAGAAGCAAAATATTGTCTGAATTCCCTGGTGAGTTTTTCAGGTATTCCACCAAATAAGCATTCTTCAAAAGGGCAACCGTTTTCATCCTTTCTGCAATGTTTCTCTTCAACAGTTCCTTCTATTAATTCAATTATTTCAAGCAATGTGACTCTAGTACTATTCATTTTTAACATAAAACCACCTTTAGGGCCTCTTCCTGAATTGAGATACCCGCTCTTTACAAGAATCTGCATCACCTTTGAAATATGATTCCTGGAGAAATTTGTCAGCTTGGTCAGTTCCGTAACATTGAGCGGAGAGTCTGCTTCTGCAATCAATGCCAGCATATGAATAGCAATTGAAGAAGCTTCAGAAATATGAACCATCCTGCTCATGATTTAATATGTATTTAGGTATTTAATTACTTAAATATAGATATACTTTTTTAAATATTAATTCACTTTTAAGATAATTTTTACTTAAAAAATTTTGATGCATTTTATAAGTGATTGATTTAGAATTTCTTAATACAAACCAAGAAATGGGAAATATCCGGTGTTTCAAAAAATCAGTTATCACATATAGGAACTTATTTTCTGTTCTTCCAGGTATGATCTGAAATCATTTGTCATTTCAGACACAACATTTTCCATAATGCATTTATCGAACGGACAGACGGGCTTATCCATCGGGCATTTTGTTATTTCTATTTTACCTTCAATAATCTCATACAATTGCAGGAAAGTCAGCTCTTGCGGATTTTTAAGTAATCTGAATCCCCCTCTTGGTCCACGTGTTGAAGCAATAATCCCCTCTTTAACAAGCCTCTGCATAACTTTTGCCACGTGGTGTCGTGAAGATTGAGTTCGTTCAGCTATGACATTTACATTTATGATATCCTCAGATCTGGCAATTAAAATGATCCCATGTAATGCAATGGACACAGCTTCTGATATGGAAATTATTTTTGACATCTTATTTAATTCAACATGCTTTGCGATTGAACAATTTAAGTAATTAAATATGAGATTTTTATACATAGCCGCTCCGAGACCTCGGGGTGGTTATATATAAATCTGAATTATAAATATTTCCGTTTTAATTGCACAATGCGTTAATTCAGTAATTTATTACTTAAATGTAAAAATAAACTTTTTATCTGTATTATCCCTGATTCACATTATTTCAAAACAGATCGCTATTGATCTATACAATGATAACCAGGATCTTTTGCGATTCTGCCATCAGCTTAAGAAGGGCTTCGATCGTTTCGAATCAGATAAACAGCCACCGGAATTTACCGTTGCCTCAAATGGGGATTATCTTTTTTAGGAGTAAATTCCATATTGTTTGGCACAGGTTTTGTACTTTTTTAATTGACAGTTCATCCAGCATATACCTGAAGGTAACACTTTCGGGGCACCGGGCAAAGACCCGGTTTTTTATTTTCAGAAGGACCTGTAACCAATAATCTCCCGTACATCCCGGAGGGTTTGTGATGCACTCGCCCTGGCTTTTTCAGCACCCATTTCAACCACTTTGGCGATATACTCATTATTTGCATAAATTTCAAGTATACGTTCCCTTATTGGTGAGGTCAGCTTGATAATATCTTCTGCCAGTTGCCTTTTTAAATCAGCATATCGGATCTTGCAAGCATTGTATTGCTCAAGGAAATATTTGAAAGTATCCTGAGAAGAAACAACTTCCAGTATGGTAAATATATTCCTGATTGGTTCGGACATTTTCTGGTTTTGCCTGGCTGGACCTTTATCAGTAACAGCACGCATGACCTTTTTTCTTACTAAATCAGGATCATCGGCCAGGAAAATTCCGTTCCCCTCGGTTTTGCCCATTTTACCAGTACCATCCAGTCCGGGTATCTTGATCAGGTCTTTCCCAAAATTATAGGGCTCAGGTAGAGGAAAATATTCAACCTTATAAATTGTATTGAACCGCTTGGCAAATCTCCTGGTCATTTCCAGATTCTGCTCCTGATCTTTCCCCACTGGTACTTTATTTGCCTTATGAATGATGATATCGGTTGCCATTAATACAGGATAAGTTAAAAGTCCGGCATTAACATTGTCGGGCTGGGAACGGACTTTTTCCTTAAAGGTTGTTGTACGTTCCAGCTCTCCCACATAGGCATTCATGTTCAGCAAAAGATATAGCTGTGGAATCTCAGGAACATCACTTTGAACATATAATGTAGCTATTTCAGGATCTATTCCTGCTGCGAGATATTCTGCCAGAACCTGTTTAATATTACCATGCAAGTCATCGGGTGTGGGATAGGTTGTCAGTGAATGAAGGTCGGCTACAAAGAAAAAACATTTATAATCATATTGCATTTTGACAAAATTCTTCACAGCACCAAAATAATTCCCCAGATGCAGATTTCCTGTTGACCGAATTCCACTTAAAACCGTTTCCATTTTTAAATATCGGTTTTTATTTTTTTGATGTACAAAACTAACAATTGTTGGATAAAGAATAACCAGATTAATGATAATTTAGTTATAAGACATCTGCAATAAGATAAGAATATAGGCAGGCTGATTTTTAATATGAATTAAGATTTCTCAGGGATTCTTGCAGATAATGCCACATGTTTTTGCTGGTCTGACAACGTAATCAGTTGGAATCGTGAAAACCTGCGTGAAATAAACAAAATAAAGAGTCCAATCTTTCATATTAAACCTTTAATGAATTCATTTAGATCAGGTCACAAGGAATAGTTTACTTAAAAATCCTAATTTTACATCAAATTACAAGAAATGACCTCGACCAGGCAAAATAAGGTTGCACGACTGATTCAGAAAGAACTTGGAGATATTTTCCAGCGGGAAAGCAAAGTTCTTTTCAAAGGAAAGATGATCTCTGTAACCGTGGTGAGAATAACTGCAGACCTGGGACTCGCCAGGATTTATCTATCAGTATTCCCGGTAGATAAAAATGAAGATCCGCTGTTTGATGTTCGTGAAAATGCTACCAGGCTGAGACATGAGCTTGGTAACAGAACCAGGCACCAGCTCAGGATTGTTCCTGAACTTGTTTTCTTGATCGATGATTCTCTCGACTATGTTGAAAACATTGAAAGATTGCTGAAAAAATAGTCTCACCATGCAATATGATCCCATTAAAAAAGGGCTTGGTATTTTCTTTAACCGATCTCCCCGGTTGAGAATTTTATTTTACCGTCTTCAAAATCTATTGCTGCTCAGAGCCTGGTATATTAAAAAGGAATTAAAAAAATTCAGGGATCACAACCCGGAGAGTGTGCATATCCTTGATGCCGGTTCAGGATTCGGACAATACAGTTATTATATGGTATGCCTGTCAGAGAAATGGAAAATTAAAGGAGTTGATGTTAAATCTGAGCAGATCGAAGACTGCAATATTTTTTTTAAGAAAATTGGCAAAAACAATCGTGTTCATTTTGAAATAGCAGACCTTACAAAGTTTAATGAACAGGATGTATATCATTTGATCTTATGCGTCGATGTGATGGAACATATCGTAGAAGATGTAAAAGTTTTCAGGAATTATGCAAAGGCACTTCAAAATGGTGGTATGGTATTGATCTCAACACCATCTGACCAGGGTGGATCTGATGTTCATAATGAAAATGATGAATCATTCATTGAAGAACATGTGAGAGAGGGGTACAGTATGGTGGAAATTGAAGAAAAACTCAGTACTGCTGGATTTTCAGATATCAATTCAAGATATTCATATGGAATACCGGGAAAGATTGCCTGGAAAATCTCCATGAAATATCCAATTATCATGCTTAACCGGTCGAAATTATTCTTTCTATTACTGCCTTTTTATTACATCCTGACTTTCCCTTTTGCCATTTTACTTAATTTCCTGGATGTCAATATGAATCACAAATCCGGTACAGGTTTAATTGTAAGAGCTTATAAATAAAATGAATCTGTCGTTTTACATAGCTAAGAGATATCTGCTGGCAAAAAAGTCACAGAATGTAATAAATATTATTTCCGGTATCTCGGTCATTGGTGTTGCTGTAGGAACCATGGCCCTGATTATTGTGTTATCCGTTTTTAATGGATTTGACGAACTGATCAAATCGCTTTATAGCACCTTCGATCCTGAAATTAAAATATCCCTTGCTGAAGGAAAAACATTTTCACCTGCTACACCGGAATTTGAAACGGTTAAAAACCTCATCGGAGTTCAGTATTTTTCTGAAGTTCTTGAAGAAAATGTATTGCTTAAATATGGTGACTGGCAATATATAGCAACCTTAAAAGGAGTAGATGATAAATTTGAATATGTTACGGGTATTGATACAATGATCGTGGAAGGTGTATTTAAACTTATGGATAAAAATCGTCCTTATGCCGTTGTCGGGCAAGGTGTTGCATATTATCTGAGCATAGGTTTAAATTTTCTAAATCCCCTTAATATATATTCCATAAGAAGAACAGGAAATATTTCAATTAATCCTGAACAGGCTATTAACCGGAAGTTTATTTTCCCCTCCGGAATCTTCAGCATTGAGCAGGAACATAATGTAAAATATGTTATTGTCCCTATATCATTTGCCCGGGATCTGCTTGGATACGGTCAGGAAGTCAGTGCTATTGAAATAAAACTGAATCCCAATGCTGATCATTATGCAGCCGAGGAGGAAATTCAATCAATTCTTGGTGATGAATTCCGGGTTCAAAACAGGAATGAACAAAATGAATTATTTTACAGGATCATGAAGTCTGAGAAATGGGCAATCTTCTTCATTCTGACATTCATCCTGATTGTAGCTTCTTTTAACATCATTGGTTCCCTGACCATGCTGATCCTTGATAAAAAAGAAGATATCAACACATTAAGAAGTCTTGGAGCATCAAACCAGCTAATCAAAAAGATTTTTCTGTTGGAGGGTTGGATGATTTCTATTTTAGGTGCAATATTTGGCCTTATAATAGGATCTCTGATTGCCTGGTTACAGGCGGAGTATGGACTGATCAAGCTTAATAGTTCAGGATCTTTTATCATTGATGCTTATCCTGTAGTTTATAAATTTACTGATGTACTTAAAATCTTTATAACTGTCCTGTTTATAGGATTATTAGCTGCATTATACCCGGTAAGATATATCTCGAGGAGATTCCTGTATATGAATTAGAAAATCCCAAATGCAACCATTCCTTTGTTTTAAAAGTCTAATAAACAATAATTTGCTAAGTTTGTCTGTGTAGTTTTAACGGTGAGGGTGTTTCATTTGTTCAAAATTCATAAACTCATGACTAGTTGCATTTAATAATCAACATTTTATTTAAGCAAACCGATGATTTAAATCATTGGTATTTGTTAACTTAAATCATTGTTTTTCAAATAATTAAGAAAAAATATTAAATAATTTTGTTTTTTCAGAACAATTATGGCATGGCTGATGTGAATAAAATCCTGATTTATAAGGGTAACCAAATATCTATTTTTGGAATAGAATTATTGATATTTTTGTATATCTCACTCCAAGTATTTAATATTGAATATATTATAAATCACAGAAGCTGAGAATCTGAATTAAGTAATAAATATGGAGCATGATTAATAGGCTCTGCAAAATAATATTTCCGATTTATTTAATCCTGCTATCTTCCGAAATCTTTGCAGTAAATGTAAATGATATTGAATTAAATCTGAATATTTCAGATAATATTGACTTCTACACTGATTCAGATCCATTGATTTCCAATATAAATGAAAATCATTTTATTGCAAAAGAAGATATTCTAAAATCTGATGATTATAATTATTTCCCGGCTCCATTTAATTTCACTCTTTCCACACAAGACCCTTTATGTTTTAATTCCAGTGATGGTATGGCATGGATTGCATCAATTACCGGAGGCAGTCCGCCATTTACATATGAATGGCTTGATTCAGGTGCCAATCCAATACCCGGCGAAAATAACGATACGATTGCCGGCCTTTCGGCTGGAAATTATTTCTGTCGAATAACAGATAATGACGGGACTAAAAGAACTAAATTATTCAAGCTTATTGATCCACCTATAATATTTTATAATGAGTTAACCGTTGATGATATCACCTGTAATGGTTACAATGATGGTTCAATTATGATCGATGCCTTAGGTGGCACCGGGACATTGGAATACTCGATTGATAATGGTTTAAGCTTCCAGCTTGGAGATATTTTCACAGATTTGGGTCCCGGTAATTATAATGTTGTAGTTAAGGATGAAAATAATTGCACTATCTCTTATGATTTCAATCCTGTAACAGTATCAGAACCTGGACCATTGGTGATAACGCTTGATGGATTTAATAATTTATCCTGTTATGAATCAGGAGATGGAGCTATTAATGTTTCGGTTACAGGGGGTTCACTGCCTTATACTTATTCCTGGACTGGTCCGGGTTCTTTTTCATCTTCAGATGAAGACATAATCAATCTGGATGCAGGTGATTATAACCTGAATGTCACAGATGACAATTTATGCGCTGAAAGCCTTGGGCCTGTAACGCTTACCCAGCCAGACATTCTTTTAATCACTATTGATAACATTCAGCATGTTTCCTGTAACGGAGCGGATGATGGTGCCATTTCAGTTTCTGTTACCGGCGGTACACTGCCTTATTCATATGCCTGGACAGGGCCAGGCACTTTTACTTCAACTAACGAGGATATCTCGAATCTTGAACCGGGTGATTACGACCTTGACGTAACCGACGGAAACGGTTGTACCGTCGCATCCGGGATAATTACCATTACTGAACCTGCTGTACTCACAATCACCCTTGACCTGGTTACACATATATCCTGTTTCGGAGCAGATGACGGCTCAATAACTGTTACAGTGGCCGGTGGAACACTCCCATACACCTATACATGGAGCGGGCCGGGTACCTATACCTCATCAAATGAAGATATATCCAATCTGGGTCCGGGTGATTACAGTCTCCTGGTTACGGATGACAATGGGTGTACAGCCAATCTCGGACCATTAACAATTAATGAATCCACAGCAATAAACATCGTTACTGACCTTATCACAAATGTTTCCTGCTTTGGTGGAAACGACGGAGCCATTTCTATAACTGTTACTGGTGGCACATTACCATATACATTCGACTGGACAGACCTTGGATCATTCTCCTCTTCCAGTGAAGATCTGGTTAACCTGTTTGCCGGAAATTATAGCCTGACAGTTACAGATAATAATGGGTGCACGAAAGACCATGGCCCCGTGACCGTTACACAACCACCACTCCTTACATTTTCCGTTGACAATATTCAGCACGTATCCTGTAACGGGGCAGATGATGGAGCTATTTCAGTTACTGTTGCTGGTGGCACACTACCTTATTCATATGCATGGACAGGGCCAGGTACTTTTACTTCGACTAACGAGGACATCTCCAATCTTGAACCCGGTGATTACGACCTTGATGTAACCGATGCAAACGGCTGTACCGTTTCATCCGGAACAATTACCATTACCGAACCGGCTGTCCTCACAGCTGCTCTTGACCTGGTTACACATGTATCCTGTTTCGGTGCAGATGACGGGGCAATATCCGTTACTGTTACCGGCGGAATACTCCCATACACCTATTCATGGGACGGGCCGGGTACCTATACCTCATCAGATGAAGATATCTCTGATCTGGGCCCTGGTGATTACAGTCTTCTGGTCACGGATGATAATGGGTGTACAGTAAACCTCGGACCTGTGACAGTCAACGAACCTGTATCAATAACCATTGTTACCGACCTTATCACAAATGTTTCCTGCTTCGGCGAAAGCGACGGGGCTATTTCCATAACTGTTACGGGGGGCACTTTACCTTATAGTTTTTACTGGACGGGTCCAGGCCTTTTCAGCTCTTCTGACGAAGATCTTATAAATCTCAGCGCAGGAGAATATAATCTTACACTGACTGATGCCAATGGCTGCATTGCCACGCATGGGCCGGATACCGTTAAACAGCCCGGATGGCTTACAATAAATATTGACTCCATTATTCATGTAACCTGTAATGGAGCTGATGATGGATCGATCTGGATCACCCCCAGCGGAGGAACACCCCCCTATTCTTATCTTTGGGTTGGCCCGGATTTATATACCTCAACGGATGAAGATATCAGCGACCTGGCTCCGGGAAATTACACCCTGACCCTGACTGATGCCAATGGTTGTAATCTTGACCTTGGACCGTTATTAATTACCGAACCGGATATTCTTTCCATTACAGTTGATGTAAGTACTGATATCAGTTGTTATGGTGCGAATGACGGATCCATCACTGTTACAACAACAGGGGGAAACCCATCATACAGCTATGCATGGACAGGACCCGGATCTTATACTTCAACCAGCGAGGATATCAGTGGATTGGGTCCGGGCGATTATAATCTCACAGTAACGGATGCCAATAGTTGTACAGACATCCTGGGACCGGTTACGATTTCAGAACCTACTGAAATCATTATTATAACTGATCTTGTAACAGACGTCTCATGCAATGGTGGCAATGATGGTGTCATTGCAGTCACAGTAAATGGAGGAGTAACACCTTACATCTTTGACTGGAAAGGACCCGGATCTTATACATCAACAGATGAAGATATCAGCGGTCTTACAGCAGGAGATTATACCCTGGTTGTGACTGATGCAACCGGATGCAAGGCAAATCATGGCCCGGAAACCGTGACAGAACCACCATTATTAACGGTTGTCCTTGATTCAAGCTTCAACATAACATGTAATGGCGACAGCGACGGTGCTATTTATATAACCGTATCCGGAGGAACCCTTCCTTACACCTTTTCCTGGACAGGCCCTGTGCCATATTCATCACCCGCTGAAGATATCACAAACCTCGGGCCTGGTGATTACAACCTGGAAGTTACTGATGGTAATGGCTGCAAATATAACCTTGGACCGGTTACAATCACTGAACCAGCAGTTTTGACCATAACAGTAGATTCCTTATCTGATATTTCCTGCTTCGGTGCCTTAGATGGTGCTGTTTATGTAACTGTTACCGGTGGTACTTCACCTTACGACTTTTCATGGTCCGGACCCGGGGGATTTACATCCACAGATGAAGATATCACAGGGCTTGAAAAGGGAAATTATGACCTGGTTGTCACCGGATCAAATGGCTGTGTGGCAACTATTCCCACCCAATCCATCAATGAACCTCTTTCAATCAGTGTGGCTGTTGACCCAACATCCAAACTTTCCCTTAGCTGTTATGGTGACACAGATGGGAAAATAGATATTACCGTTTCAGGTGGTACACCACCTTTTATGTTTTCATGGACCGGACTGGGTGGATACACATCATACAGTGAAGACATCAGTGGATTAATAGCCGGTGAATATAACCTTACAATAACTGATGCAAATGGATGTTCAGCTGATTTTATCCCACTTGATACCATTACCCAACCTTCCCAATTGCAGTTATCCCTTTCCAAAAATGATATTTCATGCTTCAATGATAATAATGGTACAATAACTGCAATTGTTACCGGGGGTATCCATCCATATGAATATTCAAAAAATAACTTTACCACTACTAATCCTGATAGTATCTTTAAAAATCTTCCGCCTGCCTTATATACTATTTATGTGCGTGATGCCAATTCCTGCAAGGTGTCAGATACAATAACCATTAAACAACCTCCTGAGCTCCGAATTATCAGCGGGACATGGGATGATTCAAATAATAAATGTTTTGGTGATAGTAATGCAACCATTTCTATTACAGCAGTTGGTGGGACCAATCCACTGGAATATTCTATCGATAGTGGTTATACTTATTATGCTTCTAACTTTTTCAGCGGTCTTCCGGCTGGTAATTACTATGTTTTTGTAAGAGACCAGAATGGGTGTCTTGACGAGGGTAGTAAACTGGTAGTCGGACATCCTGCCGAAATAATGATAAAGTCATATGCACAGCTGGATATTACTTCCTGTTCATATAGTGAGGAAGGCCAGATTGCTATTGAAGCTTCAGGTGGTGTTTCTCCTATAAAATATACACTTGATGGATCTGAAAATAATTTCACAGGTGTATTCAATAATATCAGTGCCGGGCCTCACCTGATTGAAATAACTGATGCAAATTTATGTCTGAAAGATACAAGTGTTTTCATTAACAGCCCTCCGCCTATTCTGGTCGATACTATAGTGCTGATCCACATCATAGGTTGTTATGGCGACAGTACCGGAAGCATTGATGTGGCTGCATCTGGTGGTACAGGTCTGTTGGAATACTCCAGTAATGGCGGTCCATATCAGCCAGCAGGATCTTTCCCAGATCTTCCCGGAGGAAGTTATATTATTACCATCAGGGATGGGAATAATTGTACTCTCGACACCAATCTGATTATTACCCAGCCGGACACCATTACAACATCATCCATTGTTGCTATTCCCGTCACATGCAATGGAGACACTGATGGCTCCATCACTGTCACAGGATCTGGCGGAACTCCTCCCTATACATATACCCTGAATCCTGGATCAATCTCCAATGGTACAGGTATATTTGACAATCTCCCACCGGGAGTTTATACTGTAACCATCAACGATGCTAATGGCTGTCCCGCTTATACAACACCGGATATCCTGATTGATGAAGCAACACTCTTGTTGATAGATTCCGTTTCACAGATTGAAATCACCTGCTATGGTATGAATGACGGACAGATTAATATCTATGCTTCAGGTGGTTTTACTCCGCTTAGCTATTCTGTAAACAATGGAACGAATTGGGATACAGCTTCAATTTTCAAAGGTTTACCTCCATTAACCTATTATATAGTTGTACTGGATTCTGGTGGATGCATGGTACAGGGAGATACTTTAATATTATCTGATCCACCTCAAATTTCATTAGATTCAGAATCAGTAACGGATATTAATACCTGTTATGGTGACAGCACCGGATCATTGAGTGTTTCTGCTTCAGGTGGAAGGGGTACGCTCCTCTATTCAATTGACTCTATAAGCTGGCAGGTCTCAGGTGATTTCAGTAATCTTCCTGGTGGAAATTATACTGTTTTTGTAAGTGATACTGCCGGATGCTCAGCAAAAAGCAACCTGCTTGCAATAATGCAACCTGAAGAGATCACTGCTGTAATGACCATGGTGCAATCAATCAATGGAGAACCCGGATCAATACATATTTCTGCTTCAGGAGGTACTGGTAATCTTGATTATTCCATCAGTGGTCCTTCCGGACCATATCAGTCTGATACTGCTTTTCTCAACTTATGGCCAGGAGATTATCCTGTAGTTGTCAGGGATGAAAATGGTTGTATATATGAAGAAACAGTGACTCTCGAGGCTGTTCCCTTGCTGGAGATCGATGTAAGTTATTCTGTTATTGATTGCAATGGAGAAAATACGGGAACCATTACACTTATTTCAATTAACGGAACGGGAAGTGTGAACTATTCAATTGATGGTGGTACAACATTTTTTACCGAAGGCAGTTTTTCAGACCTTCCCGCAAGCATATATCCTTTATACATAACTGATGAAGATCACAGAATTTTCAAAGATACAGTCAATATTACCGAACCACCCGAATTAACAGTAATCCCTACAATTACAAATGCCACCTGCAGCCGTTATACTTATGACGGTTCAATTATACTGAGTGTTACGGGTGGTACTCCGGATTATACTTTCCTGTGGTCAAATGATTCGACAACAAAAGATCTCTTAAACCTGGAAGAAGGATCTTATCCGATAACCATCACAGATGCAAATAACTGTACCTTCCAGGATACGTTTATTGTTGCTGCTAATATCTCGATTACAGCAAATGCAGGTAATGATACTTCTGTTTGTCCGGGTGAACAAGTTATTTTGAACGGGGAGGGAGGAATAAATTATTTCTGGCAACCTGAAACAGGATTGAGCAATCCGATCATTGCCAATCCTGTTGCAACAATCACCAAAGATATCACATACACTCTTACCGTGACTGAACCTGGAGGATGCTATGACAGGGATTCCGTTACGATAGGTGTTCATCCGTTACTGGGTATTGATGCAGGAAATGACACGACTGTGGCAGCTGGTCAGACCATACAGCTTAATGCTTTTGGAGGAACTTTTGAAACCTATTCATGGACTCCACAGGAAGGTCTTGATAATCCGGCAAGTCCAACACCATTACTCCTGGTTTCGGAAAATATGGTTTACCGTGTAACGGGAATCAGTATATTTGGATGCTCTGAAAGTGATTCATTAACGATTACTACTGCCGGGAACTTAATCATTTACAACGGTTTTACCCCAAATAGTGATGGTATTAACGATTTCTGGGATATTGATAATGTCGAATATTATCCCAATATCACTGTTGAAGTATATAACAGATGGGGCGCCAAGGTGTTCAGCTCCAGAGGTTATACAAGTGAAAAGAGATGGGATGGCACATACAAAGGCAAGGATGTAGCAATTGGTACTTACTATTATGTTATTCACCTGAATGACGGATCAAAACCAATATCAGGACATGTGACTATTGTCAGATAAAATGAAATGAAAAGGATTATTATCATATTATTTGCTGCAGTTGTTTTTCTGCCAAACTGGATTAGGGCACAACAATCACCCATGTACACCCAGTACATGTTCAATAAATTTGTTTATAATCCTGCTGTTGCCGGAATTGATCCCTATTTCCAGATTCGTTCAAACCACCGGTTTCAGTGGGTAGGTCTCACAGATCCTCCGCTTACAAATTCTATTAGTTATTTTGGCCCCCACAGAGAACTACCGATGGGATATGGTGGTTATATATATTATGATGTAACCGGACCGACAAGTAAAGCCGGTGCTACCGGTGCTTACGCTTATAATGTTGGTATTTCCGATGATATCAGATTATCTATGGGTGTTTCGGTTGGCATTATACAGTACAGGGTCGACGGTACACAAATCAATCTTAAAGACCCCACCGATCAGGCTCTCGAGGAAGCCATCTATTCCAGTATCGTTCCCGATGCCAATCTGGGAATTTATCTTTATGGACAAAATTATTATGCCGGCTTCTCAACATCACAATTGATTAATACCAAAGTAAAACTATACGAACAAAAGACCGGATTAAACAAACTAAAGGCTCATTTTTATTTAACCGGAGGCTATCTGTTTGAAATAGGTAACGATTTCAAAATTGAACCATCAGCGATGATCAAGGGTACTGCACCAAAACAGATTCAATTTGACCTCAACACACGTGTGATTTACCAGGATATGATATGGCTGGGACTCTCAGTAAGAACAAAAGATGCACTTTCACTTCTGATCGGTTATACCTATGATAATAAAATTCATATAGGTTATTCTTATGACTTCACAATAACTGATCTCCGAAAATATAACTCCGGCACACATGAAATCATGATCGGTTACCGTTTTACTGATATTAAAAGGTGATTTAAGCGTCGGACTATAATGTACAGATTAATTATCTTCCTGTGTCTTTTTATTTTCTTTGGCTGTCAGACAGAAAAGAAACCCCCGAAAAAATACTTTCTAACCAGGGATCAGATCATCCCTGTACTTGTTGATATGCATCTGGTCTTTGCCATACAAACAACTCCTGAATTCCATGAATTGACAAGGTTGTACGATTCAATCGATTTACATTCTGACATTTTTAAAAAACATAATATTGAAAAAGCTGCTTTTGATAGTACAATGTCCTTTTATTCAAAAAATCCGGAATACCTGATCGATATTTATGATGAAGTGATTATGCGACTGAGTAAATTACAGGATTCTATCAAAGCATATGAATGACTTTTCTATTTGACCAAATCATATTCGGACCAGTAAATAGCCGGAGGCTTGGATCTTCCCTCGGCATAAACCTGCTTCCCTCTTGCAGGAAGGTTTGCACTTTTAATTGTATATACTGTGAATGTGGTTGGACCGGTAGCAGGAATTTTGTAAAATCAGATTTCCCATCCAGAATCGAAGTCAGGAAGGCACTTGAAATCCGTTTAAATGACCTTTTAAGATATGGTATGCTCCCCGATGCCATCACATTTGCTGGTAATGGTGAGCCAACTCTTCACCCTGATTTCGAAGTTATTGTTGAAGATAGCATCGATCTCAGAAACAGTATTTCCCCCAAAAGCAAGATTGTTGTTTTGTCAAATGGTTCACTGTCAGGCAGGGATTATGTGAGGCGAGCTCTTTTAAAGGTAGACCAGAATATTCTAAAACTTGATACCGGATTTGAGGATACATTCAGAGCATTAAACCAACCTCCTGAAAATATTAAACTTAAAGATATTATTCACAACCTCAAAAACTTCAAGGGTAAGCTGATCATTCAATCCTTATTTATCCGGGGTGAATACCATGGGAGAAAGATTGACAATACTACAAACAGAGAGATCAATGAATTATTAAAGCTTTATCAGGAGATATTGCCCGAACAGGTTATGGTTTATACAATTGCTCGTGGAACACCTATTGTTGGTCTGGAAAGGATATCCTATTATGAATTGAAAACCATCGCTGACAGGATTGAAGAACTGGATGTCAAGACCCAGATATCTTCATAAAATATAAAAATGTAACAAATTGATCAAAAATTCCCGCATATTAATATGTCCGATCGACTGGGGACTGGGCCATTCAAGCAGGGATGTTTATCTGATCAACCGTCTCCTTGAACGCAATTACGAAATGTTTATCGGTGGAGAGGGGGATTCACTTAAATTCCTGCAAAATGAATTCCCGGATCTTACATTTATCTATCTCCCCTCCTTTCAAATCAGATTCTCAAATAAATATCCGGCCTGGCTCATGATCACTCTTTTCCTGCCGCAAATTTTCACCTGGATATACAGAGAAAAAAAGATCCTGCATAAAGTCATCAGGGAATATGAAATAGACCTGGTTATTTCCGATACACGTTATGGTTTACGGAGTTCTCTAATACCATCTGTCATCATTACACACCAGATAAGTTTTAAACTTCCTTTATTATTAAAATCACTTCAGCACCTGGTGTACAGGATCAACCTGGCAGCAATAAACAGGTTTTCCCAATGCTGGATCCCTGATTTTCCCGGAATTCCGAATCTTAGCGGAGATCTTTCCCATAAATATAAATTGCCTGGTAATGCATTATATATTGGTCCTCTTTCAAGATTTAATATTGATAACAATAATCATGTTTCGAAAGAAGAATTTGATGTTGCTGTAATATTATCGGGGCCTGAGCCACAACGCACAATTTTTGAGAAAATTGTTATAGCACAATTGATCCATAACAATATAAAATCAATCATTATATGTGGGAAACCTGGTGAAAATATACCAGAAAACCATACTGCTACGTGTAAGCGTATTTCTTGCCTGCAAGGTTATGAATTGCTGTCTGTCCTGAAGTCATCAAAATATATTATCTGTCGCTCCGGTTATTCAACAATTATGGATCTGGTAACCCTGAAAAAAACAGCATTGCTGGTTCCAACTCCCGGACAGACAGAACAAGAGTATCTTGCCCGTTATCTAGAGAAGCACAATTTATTTCTTTACTCCAAACAAAAAGATTTTAATATTGAAAATGCTATGATCAGGCTTGATAAATTCATGCCCGATATGACGTTTGGTGAGAGATATGATTTGTTGGATAAAGCGATTCAGGGATTACCTTTACTTATTAAGAAAAGTTGCCGGGGATAAGTGGTTTCTTCTTAAAAAATCTTCACAACCGGATACAGCTTCGCTAATGATCCAGTCATTTAAAGTGACTGGATCCCTAAAATAAATCCCCAAACATTAATGTTAAAAAAATGAAAATATCGGTTGGCTGGATCAAAAATATTTCTATTTGTATGTAACAAATCTCCTTTAATCCTTTATAAGCTTCATTTTATCGGGATAATAATGAGTTTAAGTTGAGGGTCATGTGTATATTACATTACTGGCCCCTCTGCAGAAGTGGTTGAAAAGTTACAGAATCATATTATATACGTCAAGTAGCTGATACACCCTCAATAAATAAACATAACCGCAGGAATAACTGTTAAACCAACAAGAAATCCGATGTAAACCTCTGAAGGTTTATGTGCATCGAGCATCATGCGGGCTGTCCCCGTCATTCCTGCAACCAGTATGGCCAGTGCCAGATAAAGTTCAAGATTAACCTGTAAATAAAAAATAAGGTATGCAATTAATCCGATCAATCCTCCAATCCCTATCATATGGGCACTGATTTTCCATTTTGAAGTTATGATGAATGCTGTTCCTGCAGATATTACACATCCCAGGCAAAATGCATGGTAGGCAGGTGGAATTCGTATTCGTTGCAGCAGGTAAAAACAAAACAGGAAAAGGAGAAAACTCACGAGCAGGGGGATATATCGTTCGCGTTTTTCTGACATATGAACTGAAAAAATAATTTTCTGATAAAGAAAAAATGGTATCATACTCAGTGGTATTACCAGCGTACAGATAGTGACAATTATAAGAATCATTTTTTTATAATCAAGTGGCAGGTATGCCAGATAGGTACCTGAATTGAAAAGAATCAGAAAGCCAATTGAGGGCATCAGTAATGGGTGGAAAAGAATGGAAATAATCTTCGCTGAGTTCTTCATGTGATCTTAATTGTTTGATTTGCCGGGAGCAAATCATCAAAGCTAAAGTTTCTTCCTCAGGCGTGCAACGGGAATATCAAGTTGTTCACGGTATTTAGCTACAGTACGTCTGGCAATATGGTAACCTTTCTCTTTAAGGATATCTGCAAGTTTCTCATCTGTTAAAGGCTTTCGTTTTTCCTCTCCTTCAATACATTCCTGCAATATTTTTTTAATTTCACGCGTTGAAACTTCTTCACCGGTATCAGTCTGCATTCCTTCTGAAAAGAAAAATTTAAGAGGATATATACCAAAATGAGTCTGAATATATTTACTGTTTGCAACCCTTGATATCGTTGAAATATCAAGGTTTGTTATGTCAGCTATATCTTTTAGTATCATCGGTTTAAGTTTCTTCTCATCCCCCTCCTTAAAATATTCCCTCTGATAATTTATAATTGCATTCATAGTGAGCATTAAAGTATTCTGTCTTTGCCTGATGGCATCTATGAACCATTTCGCAGAATCAAGTTTTTGTTTGACAAAACTGATAGCTTCTTTTTGCTCCCTGGTTTGTTTGCTTCTGTTTACATGGTAGGTTTCAATCATTTCACTATAGGCCTGGCTAATTCGCAATTCGGGAATATTTTTAGCATTCAGGCTCAGTTGTAATTCACCATCATTATTTTCGAGAACAAAATCCGGAACAATATGCTGAATACTTTTATTCTGAGGATCACTATAAGCACTGCCGGGTTTTGGATTTAGTTTAAGGATCTCATCCATTGCCAGTTTTAAGTCCTCCTCGCCAATGTTAAGCCTGGTGATGATTTTTTCATAGTGTTTTTTTGTAAATTCCTGAAAATAATATTTCAGTATTTTCCTGGCAAGGGCAATTTCCGGGACTTGTATATCCTTGTTTTCTATTTGTAGTAAAAGACATTCCTGCAGATCTCTTGCCCCAACTCCCACCGGGTCAAAATCCTGTATGATCTTTAACACTTCATGAAGTTCATCTTCATTTGTCTGAATATTTTGGGTAAAGGCAAGATCATCCACAATTGATTCCAGCTTTCTTCTTAAATATCCATCATCGTCAATATTACCAAGTAAGTAATACGCCAGTATTTCCTGCTTTTCGGTTAATTCTCTCAAACCCATCTGGCTCTCAAGATATTCATGAAAAGAAGTCCCGACAGAAAATGGGATCTCTTCACGTTTTTCTTCTTTTGTATAAGTTTTTGGATTCAGCCTGTAAGCCGGAATATCTTCATCATTGAGATAATCTTCAAGAGAAAATTCCTCAAAATCGGTATCCAGTTCATTCAGTGTATCTTCTTCTGACTGGTCATTTTCCTTCAGTGTTATTTCATCCTCTGTTCCTTCTTCCAGAAGCGGATTTTCCTCCAGTTCTTTTTTTATTCTCTGCTCAAGCTGTATGGTAGGGATCTCCAGCAGCTTGATCATCTGGATCTGCTGGGGAGATAGTTTCTGCAGTAATTTTTGTTGTAATCTTTGCTTTAGCATCTTCTTTCCTGTTGCAACTTTCTTATCCTCTGAAAAGTTACAAAAAATCCTTTAATAAAATGACCAAAAAAGTGTTAAAGTCCCCGTTTAATCAGAACTCAGCATTATTGGGAGTTCTTGGAAACGGGATAACATCCCTGATATTATTCATGCCCGAAATGAAAAGCATCAATCTTTCAAATCCAAGTCCGAAGCCACTGTGAGGAGCGGTACCGAATTTCCGGGACTCAAGATACCACCAGAGATCCTTTTCAGGAAGGTTCAATTCTACAATCCTCTGGTACAGTTTATCATAGTTTTCCTCTCTTTGGGAACCACCAATAATCTCACCAATTTTCGGGAAAAGGACATCAAGAGCCCTTACGGTCAGACCGTCATCATTCTGTTTCATATAAAAAGCTTTGATATCTTTCGGATAATCGGTGAGCATGACCGGTTTTTTAAAATGCTTTTCAACAAGATACCTTTCATGCTCTGATTGCAGATCACGACCCCATTCCACAGGGAATTCAAATCTCTGGTCAGCCTTTTTAAGGATCTCAATTGCTTCTGTATAAACAGAACGGACAAAATCATTTTCAAGGATGAAATGTAATCTGTCAATCAGTCCGTCATCATACATTTTTTTCAGAAATTCAAGGTCTGTTATGCAATGTTCAAGTACATAACTCATCACATATTTTAAAAGATCTTCAGCCAGGTCCATATTGTCATGGATATCATAGAAGGCCATTTCAGGTTCAATCATCCAGAATTCAGCCAGATGCCGCGGTGTGTTTGAGTTTTCCGCTCTGAATGTCGGTCCGAATGTATAGACTGCGGATAAAGCCAATGCGCCGAGTTCTCCTTCAAGTTGGCCTGAAACAGTAAGGTTGGTTTCTTTCCCAAAAAAATCCTCGCCATAATCAACTTTCCCATCCTGCTTTAAGGGTGGAGATACCGGATCAAGAGTGGTTACCCTGAACATTTCCCCGGCACCTTCACAATCGGATGCGGTAATGATAGGTGTATGCATGTAGTAAAAACCCTTGTCATTAAAATATTTATGTATCGCATATGACAAATGATGGCGAATTCTCAGGATTGCTCCAAAAGTATTTGTTCTTGGCCTCAAGTGAGCAATCTCCCGCAGAAATTCAAGCGAATGGCCCTTTTTCTGTAAAGGATAGTTATCCGGATCGGCAGGTCCATATATCATGATTTCCTCCGCATGCAATTCAACATCCTGCCCCTTCCCGGGTGATTCAGCAAGCTTTCCTTTTACTTCAATGCATGCTCCTGTTGTAATCTTATCCATGGTTTCTTCATTAAACTTCGGTACATCAGCTACAACCTGCAGATTATGCAAAACGCTTCCATCATTTATTGCAATAAAGGCAATTTGCTTATTCCCGCGTTTCGTGCGTACCCACCCCTTAATAAGAAATTCCTTGCCAATTTCTTTTTCATTTAAGATATTCCTGATCTTTTTCCTGTAGAGTTCTTTCATCAATTTATCCTCCAAAAAATGAACTATAAAAATACATATTTTAAGCAGATTATGTCTCAGATTTCGCAGATCCGCCTGAACCGGACAAGTTGTTTCAGATTCTGTGCCTTAATTCCTGTGGGATCTGCGGAATCCCGGCCTGCTCCGCCAGTTAGCGGATTCAAAAAGCAGGTGAGAGAAATACTAACTATTTTCCAATCCAATACATTGAAATTTAGTTATTACACATACCCAGTTCAACAAATATATAAATTCCAACATCTTTGGTATATTCTTTCAATCAGCTTAAAGTTAAATTCAACGGATTTTTGTAAATAAAAAGAATGAAGTAAATTTATACACGCTTCAAAATATTCTTACTTGAATGGACAAAGACAGGAATACAATATTAGTTACCTGGGATTACACCGAATTATCGGAATATGCTCTTTTGCATGCTATCCGGATCGCAAAAATGGTAAAAAATAATGTCCGCATCATACATATTGTTGATCCGGGTGTGGCAAAAAAAAGTTATAATGAGGCTGAAGAGCGGTTCAGGAAGACTGCTGAAGACCTTCAGAAAAAATACAGTTTTCCCCTTGAAACAATAATTCTGACCGGTAAAATTTTTAATGATATTTCAAAGTATGCAAGTGATTCTGATGCAAACATGGTAATCATGGGTACTCATGGCATTAAAGGAATGCAAAAAATTACCGGGAGCTGGGCTTTAAGGGTTATCGCAGGATCCACTATCCCTTTTATTGTTATCCAGGATAAACCCCACACCGATGACCGTTTCAGAAGTATTGTTTTTCCGATAGATTTCAAAGCAGAAAATAAGGAAAAACTCCAATGGGCGATTTTCCTTGGAAAGTATTTTGACTCAAAAGTATACTTATTCAAACCTCCGGTTGTGGATAAAGGGCTTCTGAAAAAAGTTAATATAAACCTGAATTTCGCTATTAAATATCTTATTCAGAATAACCTTGAATATGAGATCCATACAGCATTCAAATCATCAAAATTCGCACAGGAAACTCTTGATTTTGCACAGAAAGTTAACGCCGACCTGATCCTCATTACTACTACCAAGCATATCAATTTTGCCGACTTGATTTTGGGGGCACAGGAACAGTATATTATTGCTAACAGCTCAAAAATTCCAGTAATGTGTGTTAATCCAAGGGCTGCATATGCTCACGTGGGACAATTCATGTGGGGAAGATAATACCCTGTTAATGACAAATCAGCACATTTTCCATCTTATGTTTTACAGTATTCAGATAAGGCTCATACAAGGCATTTTTGAACGCTTCGCATGCCTTTTCATATTCAACCATGCCAACATAAGCATTTCCTAATTCATAGTATATCCTTGCCTTTTTCTCCGGCTCACTGTCATCATAATCAATAGCCTTTATTGCATTTTCAACAGCTTTTTCATATTCAAGCTGCATATTATAAATAGCTGCCAGATAATAATAGGTATCAGCGTACTGATCATCATATTTCAGGGAAGCCGTGAAAAAATCAATGGCAGATTCATAATCCTCATCTTTTAAGGACTTCATGCCTGCAACAACAAGATAATCCCTGACTGTTTTGGCAGCAGCAGCAGCAGTTTTATCATCTCCTGATGAATTCCCGGTCTCTATAGCTTTATCCATTGCAGCAAACATATTTTCTTCCTGGTCGAGTTTTCTGTATACCAATCCTTTCCCATAAAAAGCCCTGGCATAATCCGGTAAATATTCAATGGCTTTATCAAAACTGGCAAGGGCCTCTTCATATGCTTCATTCTTTACCTGACCATTACCCTGAGCATAATAAAGCTGAGGTATATAATTCAACGATTTTGTCTTGATATCCTCATTGTCGTATTGGTTGCAGGCTTCAACTGTTTTTTCAAACCAGGAAATTGCACCTTCAATATCTTTTGCCTTGTAACTATCAAGTGCAATACGGTAATGAATTGTCGGGATCTGCTCCCTGGCTTTCATCTTCATCTCATCACCTTCTGCTCCAAGTTTGTCGGCCAGCTGGATACATTCTTCAAATTTTGTAATGGCAGTTTCGAAATTTCCGGCATTTACCTCCCCGGCACCGGCATTAAATACATTGATGACATCAGTAATAGTCTGTGCATTGATTAGTGTTGATACAAATAAAGAAAATGTTATCGTAACTATTCCGGGTAAATGACTTTTCTTGTAAAACATATTTATCTTTTTTAGAATTCTGTCAATATTTTTGATCAATCCGCACAACCAGCTATTATTAATCAATTTGAACTGCAAAAATAAGATTTTATGTTAAAATTGAAAGAATTCAAATATTTTTTCACATCTCACATTTGACTAATTTTGAGACATAAATCATTCCAAGATGAATTATCAGATTCTTATCCCATTCATTCTATATTTTCTTGTTGTTATATTAATAGGAGTTTATTCAACCCGGTTTTCCTCTCGTGGTATTTCGGAATTTTTTATTGGCGGACGTAATATGGGACGGTTTGTCGTGGCTCTTTCCGCAGTGGTTTCTGGTAGAAGTGCATGGTTGCTCCTGGGATTCACAGGTATGGCATATACTATGGGTTTGTCAGCTTTCTGGGCAGTTGCTGGTTATACCTTTGTCGAATTATTACTTTTCCTTTTCTATGCCCCCAAAATCAGAAAATTCAGTGAAGATAATGATTGTATTACCCTTCCTGATTTCTTTGCAGCACGTTTCAGGGATCAATCAGGCAGTCTGAGAATAATTATCATTTTCATCTTTTTAATTTTCATGGTAACTTATATATCTGCCCAATTTGTCGGTGGAGGCAAAGCTTTTTTTGCCAATTTTGGTCTGAACCAAAATGCAGGTCTATTAATAACAGCCGCAATAGTTCTTATCTATACTATTCTCGGAGGTTTTCTGGCCGTAAGTCTGACTGATGTCCTGCAAGCATTTATTATGCTTATAGCTCTAATCGGTCTTCCGTTCTATGGCATCATTAAAGCCGGGGGATGGAATAATTTAATAACTGACCTGCTAAATATCAATCATGATTTTTTCAATCCTTTGGCTCTATCCACCGGGATGCTTGCCGGTTTTTTAGGGATTGGACTTGGGTCACCCGGGAATCCACATATTGTAATACGTTATATGTCTATCAAAGATCCGACACAATTTAACTGGACAGCAATTGTGGGGACAATATGGAATATTTTATTGGCTACAGGTGCTTTATTTACAGGATTTGTTGGCCGGTATTATTTTCCTTCCGCTTCCGTGCTTCCTGATGCTGATGCTGAAAACGTATATATAATTCTTGCCAATGAAATACTCCATCCTGTTGCCGTTGGATTGTTACTGGCATCTATTTTTGCTGCAATAATGTCTACTGCTGATTCTCAGCTTCTCGTTGCAGCCTCCAGTATAGTTAGAGATTTTTATCAAAAGATACTTCTGAAAGATAAAGACATACCACAAAGAAAATTGGCTCTGCTGAGCCGCTTAACAGTTATTTTTCTTGTTTTGATTGCTGTGATCCTGGGTATAGTGATCGAAGACCTGGTTTTCTGGTTTGTTCTGTTTGCATGGGCAGGGCTGGGAGCTTCAATGGGTCCTACATCTATTCTTGCCCTGTTCTGGAGACATACAACAAAGTCCGGGATTATTGCAGGTTTAATTGGGGGTACACTGACAGTGTTTATTTGGAAAATGATACCGGTATTGAATAATCTTATCTATGAACTTATCCCGGCATTTTTTGTTTCATTATTCATTACTTTGCTGGTCAGTTATATTACAAAGAATAAAAACCTTTTATAGATCACTGAACCAACAGTATACCGGGGTGTGTTATTGAAATCGCATTACTCACAACTTTTAATTATTTTCGCCTGTAATTTTTTTAAAATGTCTATCCTTGTTAAAGAAATATCAAAACGATATGGTACACAATTGGTACTGGACAACATTTCATTTGAAGTCCGGAAAGGAGAAATTGCAGGATTTATCGGTCCAAATGGTGCCGGGAAATCCACAATGTTCAAAATCCTGACGGGTTACATTCCTCCATCATCCGGTGAAGTTTTTATCAACAAACTTGATTTGACTGAAAATGCTCTTAAGATCAGGGAAATTACCGGATACCTCCCCGAACATAATCCTCTTTATACAGAAATGTATGTCAGTGAATATTTAAAACATGTTGCAGGTCTTTATGGCCTGAGAAAACAGTCCGGAAGGCTTGTTTCTGATATCATTGCCCGAACCGGTCTTGAAGTTGAACGGAAGAAAAAGATCGGGGAACTTTCAAAAGGTTTTCGTCAACGTGTAGGACTTGCACAAACCCTGATCCATGACCCTGAAATCCTTATCCTGGATGAGCCAACTTCCGGTCTTGATCCAAATCAGATCATTGAGATCCGTAACTTAATTTCTGAACTGGGAAAAGAAAAAACGGTGATGTTATCAACACATATCATGCAGGAAGTTGAGGCTATCTGCGACAGGGTTATCATAATAGACAAAGGTAAAATTATTGCTGACGAAGAATCGGGAAAAATCGGAAGTCATATTTATGAAACAGAACAGACAATTATTGTTGAATTCGACAAACCAATATCTGATAAAGGTCTCCTGAAAATTGCCGGAGCAGGGAAATTAAAGAATATCGGTGGGAACACCTGGTTGATTCAGGCCGCTTCGGATAGGGATATACGGGGAGAAATATTTGAACTGGCTGTATCGAAAGGTCTTAAAGTTCTTTCCTTACAAAAAAAACAGAAAAGTCTGGAGGATGTTTTCAGAGATTTGACAAATACTTGATTTTTGGAATTATTAAGTTTAATTACTTACTTTGGTACCCTTTAAAAAACAATATAATGAGCTATCTTTTTACATCAGAATCTGTTTCTGAAGGACACCCGGATAAGATTGCAGATCAGATATCAGATGCTCTCCTTGATGAGTTCTTAAGACGTGATCCTGATTCAAAAGTCGCAGTAGAGACCCTTGTGACTACCGGCCTGGTTATTATTGGTGGAGAAGTGCATACAAATACTTATGTTGATGTGCAACAGGTAGCCAGGGAAGTTATACGAAAGATCGGTTATACAAGGGCTGAATATATGTTTGATGCTGACTCTTGTGGAGTTATATCTACCATACACGAACAATCACCGGATATTCGCCAGGGTGTGGACAGAGGGGATGAGCTTGAACAGGGTGCTGGTGATCAGGGAATGATGTTTGGCTATGCCTGTACAGAAACCGATGACTATATGCCTCTTGCATCCCAGCTGTCACATATGCTGCTACAGGAACTTGCAGCTATCCGCAGAGAGGGCAAAAAAATGACATATTTGAGACCGGATGCAAAATCACAGGTCACCATCGATTACAATGAAAAACATCAACCCGCAAGCATCCATACTATTGTTGTCTCAACTCAACACGACCAATTTGATGAGGATGATAACAAAATGCTGAACATTATCAAAGAGGATGTTAAAAATACCCTCATTCCAAGAATAAAATCAAGATTACCGGACCGGATACAAAAACTTTTTCGCGATAATCTGATCCTGCATGTCAACCCAACCGGCAAATTTGTAATCGGTGGGCCACATGGTGACACAGGATTAACAGGAAGGAAAATTGTTGTTGACACATACGGTGGAAAGGGAGCACATGGCGGTGGTGCCTTCTCAGGTAAAGATCCTTCCAAGGTCGACCGGTCAGGTGCTTATGCCATGAGACATATTGCAAAAAACCTTGTTGCTGCAGGTATTGCAGATGAAGTACTTGCCCAGGTGGCATATGCTATCG
>Ga0209636_10000169_pt1 | contig 54663 bp, 59 predicted proteins | sample DeeMarSWOR152_54_FD_187464 | JGI IMG/M metagenome (GOLD analysis project Ga0209636, IMG submission 187464) | Marine sediment microbial communities from White Oak River estuary, North Carolina - WOR-1-52-54 (SPAdes) (version 2) | ecosystem: Environmental > Aquatic > Marine > Intertidal zone >...
AAACACCTAGTGAAAGAACACCGAGTGGTCTCTTTGGCATAGGGCCTCTAATGAGTTATGTTTTATCGATCAGTATAAAAGCTTTCATTTAGAACAGGTCAAATCTTGTTGCGGGAATGTCTCCTTTGATGACCGTGCCAGTGGCACCGTCTAGCAGAATGTTATACCTTTCACCCTTGTACTCGTACAGAACGAACCACACAGGCGCGTGCAGATATACAGCGTCACCGATTGAGAATTCACTTTTTATCTCGATGATCTTGTCAACCTCCTGCTTCGCCAGGAATTCATGATGGTCCCCGATCTGTTGCCTAGCCAACCGGACAGCCTCTTCCCTCGCCATTTCGCTATTCAACGTCTTGGCGAAGCCTTCAATTCTTCTGAAGTCATACGGGATCTTCCCTTCAAGTGGGACGTCATATTCTTTAGTTGGAAACTCGGCGCCTTTCCTCGCCAAAACAAGCCAATCATACCTCTTCTCAATCTCTCCTTCCTTCAGAACTGGCGGAGCCACTCGCTCAAAGGTGCCCTTGTATCTGCTTGTGGCTGTGACCGGAACGACCCAAAAGGGGAGGTAGACCAGACTTCTTTCGGCGACCCTCGAAGACTTAGCTAGGTCGCCCGGTTTCAGGAAGCCAGATCGCATCCAGCTGCGTATGAGCTCTTCTGCTTGATCTGGGTTATACTCGTTGAGTATCATGGAGTGCTCAAGGGTGAAGGCCTTTCCAGTTTCTATGACACACGTGAAGCCGCAGTAACGGCAGGTGGCGATTATCTCGCCTGGTTTGAAACTAATGGGTGCACCGCAGTTGGAGCATCGAATCTCCTGAATTATCGACATGACTAAGCCTCTTGGGTTGTATAAGTGGAAGCTCGACATAAGTTTTCTCAGAGAGAGGCTGGACAGATCATTGAAATGAGCACAAGGCATATTTTGAGCAAACGTTGGATTCTGTATTATTAGGAGTAAGAGCCTATGGCTAGATTGGCGCGACTGAAGCTCTCGATGACTGTTTCCATTCTGCTTGTAACCATAATATTTGCCGCTTTCCTTGTCGCTCTGACATTTCTGATACGGCTTCCGCCCATTCCCGCCCTCACCTTGGCCATATTCGGTACCCTACTCTTCATACTGATCCAATACCTAGTAGGACCTGCGATGGTTAGATGGTCAACGAAACTGCGTTATCTCAAACCTGGAGAACACCCGTGGCTGGAGACGACGGTAGAGGACCTTGCAGAAAAGAGCAACATACCTCCACCGAAACTGGCAATAGTTCCTGACAAGACGCCTAACGCCTTCGTTTTTGGGAGAACCACCAAGGGCGCAACTCTGGCAGTTCATGAGGGGCTGCTCAGGCGATTGACTCAAGAGGAAATCCGAGGCGTTATCGGCCACGAACTGGGACACATAAAGCACAAAGATTTCTTGGTGATGACGGTTCTCTCTGCATTGCCACTCTTAGCCTTTTTGATTACAAGGTTAACCTTCAGAGTTGCGTTAGCCACAGACGGCGGGAGTAGCCGGAAGAAAGGTGGGGAAATAGCCTCAAGAATTTTGCTTCTGGTAGCTGCTGCAATCTCCTACATCGTATACATAGTCACTCTCCTATGCGTCATGAGATTGAGCCGCCTAAGGGAGCACTATGCCGACGCTTACTCAGCTTACATAACAGCCGCGCCCCGACACCTGCAAAGTGCTCTAACAAAGATAACATACGGATTGTCACTTTCACCGGAACCGCCTCACGGAGCCAGAACACTGTACATTGGCGACCCAGCTCTGGCGAAACAGGAGTGCCAAGGTCTAATACGAAGAAAAGAGGAGTACGACCTGGACAGAGACGGGGTTCTGGACCAGAGAGAACTTGAGCTCGCTATGGAACAGGAAGCAAAATCTAGATGGACCACCGTAAACACCTGGTTCGCGACTCATCCAGCAACTTTTCAGCGGATTCTACTACTCCGTGAGATCGCGAAAGAGATGTCAAACGGTAGATACAGCACTGAACGCATCTACGTTCATATCTGAGGAGTTTCGGACTTGCTAGTCAATGCAGTTGCACCAGTGCAAAGATCATCATCAAATTTGTTTTTGGGCTCCTCAAACGTTCGTTAAATGGAAAATAAACTAATATTCAGGTTTGGTGTTTATTCGTGGAAGGGGTTCTCCACCTATGAACTATGTGAATATTCGAGCGTTTGACTGTCCTGATGCATGGTTCAAGACCTTACTTGAAATATGGGAAAGCGGAGACGTATTTCAAGTGGAATATGGATCGGAACGTTCTTTGACCAAAAAGCTCAATGTGAGCATAGAAATACAACACCCTGAAAATCGGCCTCTGGTAGATGAGAAGGCACCGTGTGACATGAAGTACGTACAATGGTATGCGTTGAAATATCTGTGGTCTGGGGTAAAAGAAGATGAGACCTATACTTACGGTAGTAGATTAAGAAAACCAATAGACCAAATAGAAGAAGCTATTAGAAGATATGAAGAGAACCAGCAAGATAGACAGATAACTCTTGTAACCAGATTGCCCATCGATATCAAGAAAAGCATAGATAACAGAAAACATGAACCACCATGCTTGAGTCTGATCGACACCGAGATGTTGGAGGGAAAGTTGCATCTGACCTGCTATTTTAGATCCTGGGATGCCTATGCGGGTCTACCTGCAAACATAGCTGGAATTCAACTGTTAAATGAAGCATTTGTGTCGGAAATCAATAGAAGAACTGATCTCACCCTACAAACTGGCAAACTGATTTTCCATTCTAAGAATTGCCATATATACAAAAGACAGTTCAAATTAGTTGAAGAATTGTTCAAACCAAGAAAAAAAGGTGCCAACAAGAACGTGTGGATGAGGCGCAAAGGAGTAATCAAAGATCAAACCCAAGTCTAGCGAAGTTCACTCGATTAGATATGATTGATTGAGGAAACACTCTTCATCTCTCGTGTTCGGGAAATAACTATCCTTTCAAAGAAGAATATCCGGCTTTCTGCATTATCTCTTTCACAGAAACATAAGCTGGAGAATCTTGAGGCAACTCAAGCAGGGACTCCCCGCTTAGAACGGCATCTTCGACCTTTTTGTCGTAGCTAATCCTGCCCAAAAATTGTAATCCGGTATCGCTCGCTCTCTTTTCTAAGGCCTCCGGAAATCTGTATCCACCTACAAGGTAGAAGTTTTCAAACTGGATGTTGACTTCCTTTGCTATCCTGTGTGCCCTCATTACATGATTGAATGCCTTTTTAGAAGGTCCCACCAAGTCAAAGATGTCTTCTACGTCGGAAGCTATCCGCCTGTTTAAGTGTTCCAAACCAGCTGGAGAGTCGATAAGGACGTATCTGTATGTTTTCGTCAGATTTTCTAGGGCTCTCTTTAACGCAGCGTCTGGTAAGCAGTAACAACCCTCTATGAACTTTGTCCCAACGGCAAGCATATCGAAGGATTTTCCTTCATACAACCCCTCCGCCCAAATTCTACCCTCCATCTTCTCTGAGGGAGCCACCCCAACGGTCGTGCCGCCTCCCTCTATGAAGGTCTCGATCAACAATTCGGATATGGTCTCTTTCCCCGCCTCTTTGAAATCTACACCAACCATCTCTCCCAGATTTTGATCTGGATCAACGTCCACGAGAAGGAGAGGTGTTTCATCGATTTCGATGAAGAATCTTGTTATTAACGCGACAAAGCTTGTCTTTCCCACGCCGCCTCGGCCCATAACAACGATTTTCTTCATTTGGGTCTCACTGAGCGTATAGGAGATAGGGCTTCAATTAACTCTTTTTCCGTCAGAACTGGTTTTCCAGAAGCTCTTAGAAAGATTAAATAAGGCTCGCATATTATGGAGTAGATTCACGATTTCATGGTTTGGTGTGCCTCGTTGTCCAAGAAAGCCTTGCATATGAAAATAAAGGAATTGAAAAGCGACATCGCCGTCGCAAAAGACCTTGAAGTGTCCATTGGCAGAATCTTTGACGAAACTTGGACTGAACCTGTTGGTCCAACTCCCTTCCCGTCCATAACCGACCTGAGGGAGTGGGACTTCAAGCTTCTGCAGCGGTACAAGCCTTTCTACCTGCCCTTCTGCGATGTCTGTTGCCTCTGCACCTTCGGAAAATGCGACCTAACAGGAGACAAACGGGGAGCCTGCGGACTGAACATGGCGGCTCAACAGTCGCGCATAGTTCTCCTCGCCTGCTGCATAGGAGCCGCCACCCATACCGCACATGCCAGACACCTAGTTGAACACCTAATAGATAAATATGGTCGAAACTGCCCCGTTGACGTTGGCGGCGTAAGCGTTGATGTGGAAGCTCCAGTGACCCGCCTGGTTACTGGCATCAGACCTAAGACGCTCAAAGATTTGGAGGATGCCCTCGACTATTGCGAGGAACAAGTTACACACCTTCTCTCCGCCACTCACACTGGGCAAGAGGGAAGCAACCTAGACTTTGAGTCCAAGGTTCTCCATGCAGGAATGGTAGATCAGGTTGGCATGGAAATCGCAGATTTAGCGCAAATTTCAGCCTATGGTCTTCCAAAGGCAGATCCCGAAGCTGCCTTAACCGAGATAGGCTGGGGCGTAGCAGACATCTCTAAACCTGTGATTCTGGTCATCGGTCACAACGTGCCGTCCGCCGTTGGGATAATCGACTACCTAACAGACAAAGGAATGTACAACGCCGTCGAAGTTGTAGGCATATGCTGCACTGCTATTGATATGACCCGGTACAGTCCCTCCATGGCTAAAATAGTGGGTCCTATATCTTGGCAATTGCGTTTTATTAGGAGTGGATTACCCGATCTGATAGTAGTAGACGAACAGTGCATCCGTGCAGACGCGTTAGTTGAAGCCCAAAAAATCAAGACACCAGTAATTGCCTCAAGCCCGAAAAACTGTCTAGGACTTGAAAACAGAACAGAAAGCTCATCAGAGGAGATAATATCGGATCTAGTGGGGGGAAAAGTTCCGGGAGCACTGATTCTGGACCCGGAGAAGGTCGGAGAGGTTGCGGTTGAAACCGTGATGGCTGTCGCCCCAAAACGGAAGAAATTCAAGATTATCCCGGAGATAGAAGACATCATTAAGGCTGCTCAAGAATGCACACAATGCAACGAATGTATGCGAGCCTGCCCAAACAATCAACCTATCCCTGATGCCATGAAAGCGGCGGCGAAGGGCGACCTTAACCCACTTGCTGAAATCCTCGAGAATTGTGTCGGCTGCGCACGTTGCGACAGCGCTTGCCCCAACGACTTCCCCTTGCACAGCTTCATGGTGAAAGCGGGAGAAAAATCGTTGGCGGAGGAGAAGTTTAAGATACGGGTTGGACGAGGTGCAATCCAAGACGTGGAGATAAGGGAAGTTGGCGGCCCCATAGTTCTCGGCGATATTCCTGGAGTAGTGGCTCTAGTCGGATGTGCCAACTACCCCCGCGGTGGAAAGGCGGTTGCAGAGATCGCTGAGGAGTTCGCGAAACGTAGGTTTATCGTTGTCACCTCGGGATGTGCAGCCATGTCCATAGCTATGGTAAAGGATGAGGAGGGGAAGACCCTCTACGAGAAATATCCTGGTTCCTTCGAGGCTGGTGGCATCCTCAACGTGGGTTCATGCGTCTCCAACCCCCACATAGCAGGAGCCGCCATCAAAATCGCAAGCATCTTCGCAAAGAGAAAACTTCGAGCAAACTACGAGGAGATTGCTGACTACATCCTCAACAGAGTGGGAGCTGTGGGACTCGCTTGGGGCGCCATGTCTCAGAAGGCTGCTTCAATAGCTTCAGGCTTCTGGAGGCTCGGTGTACCTGTAATAGTTGGACCCCACGGATCCAAGTATCGGCGAATGCTCCTTGGGAGAGAAGACAAGGATGAGGATTGGTACGTATACGACGCCAGAACCGGCGACAAAGTCTATGTAGGTCCAGCTCCTGAACATCTCTTTACTGCGGCTGAAACCAAGGAGGAAGCCATGGTGTTGATAGCGAAGCTTTGTATGAGACCCAACGACACCACCAGGGGCCGCGCCATAAAACTAACCCACTACATTGACCTGCACAAGCGCCTCTACGGCGTCATGCCTGAGGACATACACCTCTTCGTCCGAAACAAGGCCGACATACCCATCACCATGAAGGATGAGGTTCTCAAGATTCTGGAGGAGAAGGGATGGAAGGAGCGGAGAATCCCAGATCCAACGCTCCTACCTAGACTCATCAGAAAGAGGAAGGGTGAATGATATGAGTGCGAAGGCAGAACCCTGGCAGACAGCCGAGATCGCTGGTCCCAAGAAGGCCCTACTCATCTTGAAGCCTGAGGTAGTGGTGGCGATGGTGAAGAGGGCGAAGCGTCCCCTTCTCGTTGTGGGACACCTAGCTGCCGAGGATTACTCAGATGATGTCAAGATGATTGATTACGCAATCCGCATGAGTAGGACCGCGGGAATCCCAGTGATTGCCACCGCCCACACGACGACTGAATTCATCAAAAGAGGGTTTGAGCCTGCCGGCTGGATGCCCGCAATGGATATCGGTAATCGGCTTAAAGATCCGGAATGGAAAGGTTTAGATGGAACGGGTTCATACGACCTCGCGATGTTCATGGGACTCCCTTATTATATGGAATTCGTGATATTGGCTGGACTGAAACATTTTTCCACAAACCTTAAGACCATAAGTCTGGACAGATTCTACAACCCTCATGCGACATGGTCATTTCCAAACCTTTCAGTCAAGGATTGGAGTGAAAGTTCCGAAACGATCATCAAAAAGTTAGGAGGAGAATGAAAATGTCTATGTTTGAAGACATCCCAGTAGATGTTGGCGTGATCTACGAAGGAGAGAGAATCAGAGGCGAGCAACTGCACGCTGAACTAGGCGGACCTAAATGTGACTACAAGTTCGAGCTGGTCAGAGCCAAGAGTATGGACGCGGTTGAAGACGGCAAGATCACCATAATAGGGCCCGACATCAAAGACATGAAAGAAGGCACAAGATACCACCCCTTCGCTATCTACATTGAGGTGGCTGGGAAGGAAGTTGAGGCGGAGCTTGAAGGAGTTATCGAGAGGAGGGTCCATGAATTCTGCAACTTCATCCAAGGATTCATGCACCTGAACCAGCGCTACGACATCTGGTTGCGCCTGAACAAGAAGTCTTTCCAAAGCGGGCTAAACTCGTTGCAGCAGGTGGGTAAGGTTCTCCACAGGCTGTTCAAGAGCGAGCTTCCATTCATAGAGAAGTTGCAGGTCACCTTCATCACAGACCCCAAAAAAGTTGCCGAGATGTATAAGAAGGCTTTAAAGGTCTACGACGCCAGGGATGCCAGAGCCCGGGGGATGAAGGATGGCGAGGTGGAAACTTTCTATGGATGTGCACTCTGCCAGTCATTCGCCCCAAGCCACGTATGTGTGATAACCCCCCAGAGATACTCAAACTGCGGAGCGATAAGCTGGTTCGACGCCAGGGCAGCGGCGCGGGTTGATCCAAAGGGACCCATTTTTGAGATCGCAAAGGGCGAGCTCTTGGACGATGTGAAAGGCGAATACACAGGGGTTAATGAGGCCGTCAGGAAGAAGTCGCTTGGAGACGTCGAGAGAGTGTGGCTGTACACTGCCTTCGGATACCCACACACCTCATGTGGCTGCTTCGAAGGATCTGCCTTCTACATACCGGAGGTGGACGGATTCGGCTTGGTCCATAGAGGATTTAAAGACGTGACCGTGAACGGATTAACCTTCGTTGGCATAGCTGACTCTACAGCCGGGGGCAGGCAGGTCGACGGCTTCCACGGAATCTCAATCGAGTACATGAGGTCCCCCAAGTTCCTACAGACTGACGGCGGATGGAACAGGGTGGTTTGGGTGCCGGCTGAGATCAAGGAGAGAGTTAAGGAGTTCATACCCACAGAGCTCGTGGACAAGATTGCGACGGAAGAAGATGCAAAGACAGTTGAAGAACTGAAGAGTTTCCTGAAAGAAAAAGGGCATCCCATTGTTGAAGGATGGAAGGCGGAGGAAGTGAAACCTGCGAAGGCAGAAGCGCTACCAGCAGCTCCGGTTCCAACTTTGAGAGCACCGACGGCCGTGATCCCAGCTGCTGGAGGATTCAGGATTATCCTGAAGAATGCGAAGATACACGCTGAGAAGGTCATCATCAAACCCGCTCCCAAGAAGGAATAGAAATGGGAGAAGAAGCGAAGGGCAAGCGAGCGATCAAATTCGTCCCAGACATCCTTGAGATGCTGAGTAGGTTTCAGGAGTTAGAGATTGAGGATGTCTTAATTGAAGCTGAAGAGCTCGAACTGGACATTCAGCCAACTGCTCTAGCTGTACCTCCAACCCTAGCCCCACCTGAAAAAATGAAGCCAAGAGAGCTCATTGAAGCCAAATTCGCACCACCAGTGATGGAGTATCCTGGCCGGGTTCTGGATGTAAAACTTGGGGCTACTAAGGGTGAGGGTGGAAGCCGCGGCAAAACTGTGGTTGTTGGCGGCGCGACCTCTCCTGCCTTCTACACTTTTGAGAGACCGCCTACGCATCTGCCAGCAATCTCCTTAGATGTATTCGACACGAAGGAGGTGCCGCTTCCAAAGGCGATAAAGATGCATGTTGAGGAAGTCAGAGATGATCCAGCTGAGTGGGCTAAACTCGCTGTTGGGAAGTTTGGGGCTGATATGGTGACGGTTCATCTTATGAGCACAGACCCGCTCATCGGAGATGTACCGCCGGCGAAGGCGGCAAAGACTATAGAGGATGTGCTGCAAGCGGTAGATGTACCGGTTATCGTTGGGGGCTGTGGAGACCCGAAAAAGGACGCCGCAGTATTTGAGAAGGTGGCCGAGGTGGCTAAGGGTGAGAGAGTTCTGCTCAGCTCCGTCACGCTCGACATGGCTGAAGTCGGTGTCCTTGAAGGTGTGGCAAAAGCCGCCGAGGAACATGGACACGTAGTTCTCGCATTCACGGCTCTGGACTTAAATCTGGCTAGGGAGCTGAACAGGAAGCTCTACGACTTCCTCCCAAAGGACAGGATAATAATGGACCTCACGACGGCTGCCTTAGGCTATGGACTTGAATACACATTCAGCATAATGGAGCGTGCCAGGATGGCTGCGTTGATGGGGGACCCAGAACTCCAGCATCCCCTACTGTCTGGGACCACCAATACTTGGGCTGCAAGGGAGGCGTGGCTGAATATGGGTCCGGAATGGGAGCCACGAGAGCTTAGAGGCCCTCTCTGGGAGACAGTCACCGCACTGGCTCTTCTTTTAGCCGGCGTTGATCTGTTCCTGATGATGCATCCAGCCGCAGTCAGAACATTGAAGGAGACGATCAATGAATTCATGAACCCAGGTAAGGCTGAGTCTAAGAAGATAGCGAATTGGGTTTCAGCCGAGATTTAGGAGGCGTTCACATTGGCGAAGGCGGAGATAAGCCCGATAGACATCTACAAGTTTCTTCCTAAGACCAACTGTGGCGAATGCGGAGAGAGAACCTGCATGGCTTTTGCAACAAAGCTTGCCAGCAGAGAGGCTAGGCTCAAGGACTGCCCACCTTTACTGAAGCCTGAGTTCAAGGAGGCCCATCAGAAGCTCTGGGAGATGCTTAAGCCACCTGTTAAGGAGATCACGATAGGAGCGGGGGACAAGGCGGTCAGGATTGGGGGAAAGCTTGTGATGTATAGACATGAGCTTGCTTACCACAATTCAACTCCCATAGCCATAGACGTTACAGACGTAACCTCCAAAGATGAGCTAGCCAAAAGAGTGAAGAGGGTTGCAGAGTTCTTACACACGTACATAGGCAGGGAGCTGACACTCGACGCGATAGCTCTTCGATCGGTCTCCAACCACCCGGCGACCTTCAAATCCGCCGTTGATAGGGTTATGGAAACAACCGATCTGCCACTTATTCTATGCTCCCTTAACCCAGAAGTCATGGAGCCCGCCTTAATCGCGTCTCACGAGAGGAGACCACTGATCTATGCCGCCACGGCAGATAACTGGAGAGACATGGCTGAGCTTGCCCTGATGTATAAGTGCCCTCTAGCCGTCTTTGCACCCAATGACCTAGATCTTCTGAAGTCGCTAACCAAAACGCTGGCTGAATATGGCGTTGACGATCTGGTTCTCGACCCCGGAACCTTCACAGGCGACGGCGCGTCAGACACAATCAACAACTTCACCATGATACGGAGGGCTGCATGCAAAGGGAGAGACGAAACACTTGGGTATCCTCTCATCGGAACCCCCATAACAGCTTGGCTTGAAGGAGAAGCCAAACCAGAGCTGAACGCGTGGAGAGAAGCCTACGTGGCGTCGATCCTTATGAGTAGATATGCGGACCTACTGATTATGCATAGTCTGGATGGATGGGTCCAACTGCCGCTTGTCGTGTGGAGGTTTAACATCTATACGGACCCAAGGAAGCCCGTGGCCGTTGAACCTGGACTGCGAGTTTTTGGTAAACCAGATGAAAAGTCGCCGGTGATGTTCACAACAAACTACGCTCTAACATTCTTCACGGTTCAATCTGACATCGAATCAGCAGGCGTGGACGGTTACCTGATAGTGATCGACACTGAAGGACTGAGCGTGCAGAGCGCCATAGCTGGAAGGAGACTGACTTCAGATATGGTTGCAGACGCAATCAAGGAGACAGGGGTAGAACAGAAAGTCAAGCATAGGCATCTAATTACACCAGGTATGGCTGCTAGGTTGAGTGGAGAGATTGAGGAATTGTCCAAATGGAATGTCATGGTAGGCCCGACAGACTCATCCGGAATCCCCAAGTTCCTGAAGGAAAAGTGGCCTCCAAAAGAGGATTAGTGAGAAATTCTGTATTTCTGTAAGAAAATTCCTTAGATAAACCAGTTATTCGCGGCTATCCGCAATATCTTTCAAGATAAGCCTCGGCTGTTGGGAGACGACGTTTCACCATCTCGGATCTCTTTCGACAATTCGTCCTGTGGAGAAGCCTCAAAGCCTGCTGCGGTGTGCTGAACTCCTCCGCCTCACCGTTAGGACGTCTCCTCTTCACTCTGATACAGTCATCAACGATGCAGCTTAGAACGCAGGCTGTGCAAAACACACACAACTCTTCAACAACGTTGACTTTCCCGTTTCCCCAATAGAGCGCGTTAGTGGGGCAGGCTTCAATGCATAACCTGCATTCCACCCCATCACAGATACTCGTCTCAATCTTTATGCTTCCCTCTTCAAAAAACTCCTTAACGCCAAGAGACTGCAGAAGCTGCTCTCTCTTCGCTCTTTTTCTTTTCTCGGAGGCCTGTTCAAGAAGCTGAAAGATGTCTACGCCTTCATCTTGTTCACGTGCCATTTTCACTGGCCTCCGCGCTTCTTAGATTCACCATAAGGATTAGAGCCGTATATTAATGGTGCATTTTTATCTATTTACACCTGGATAAATCCTCAGAAGCTTGAATTCTCGTGATGTACGGTGGTTAGAAGATACAAAACGGTAACAATAACAACAGGATACTGGAGGCCTGGAGAAGACTACCTCCAAAGGATAGCTGATTCCATACAGAACCAGATCCAGGACGGAGACATAGTCGCGGTTTCAGAAAAAGCCATATCAACAGCCCTCGGCAACCTCGCGGACGAAAGCAATATCGCGCCGGGCATTATAGCAAGCTTCCTCGCTAAGTACTGGATGCGTCTGATCTGGGGCTATCTGCTCGGACCACTCTCCCGCCTCCGAAACACAACCATCCAGCATCTCCGGAGCTACCCCTTAGAAGAGGGAAGCGCCCACAAGCAACTAGCCCTAGAGCAAACAGGATTCTTGGAGGCCCTGATGTTTGGCTCTGAAGGAGGAATAGACGCAAGCAATCTTCCATATTCCTACGTTAGTCTTCCGCTCAAGAAGGCTCCAGAAATCGCACAAAAAATCCGTGCTCTTATCAAAGCCAAGTTGGACAAGAGTGTCATAGTTATAATTGTTGACACTGACAGAACTTATTCCCTCAGAACATTCCATTTCACTCCTCGCCCCAAACCAATCCAAGGGATACGCTCACTTGGAGGCTTTCTGTCTTATGTAATTGGAAGATTCTTCAAGATGAGGCATAGAGCCACGCCGCTGGCAGTTGTGGGCTCTCAGATGCGAGCAGAGGCAGCTTTGGAGATCGCTGAAATCGCAAATAGGGTAAGAGGTTTTGGGGCTGGAAGAACTGTCTGGGATATGGCTGAAAGGTTTGGTGTAGACGTGACCGCGGTTACATGGGATATGCTTGATGAATTAGATCACAAGCCTGTCGTTATTGTAAAACCTTATGAGATGAGAAGAAGATAAGCCTTCAATGAAGAGAAAGCTTGTCTGACTCACCGGAGAATAAGCAGGATGAAGTCCGTTATTGAACAGATGAATCTGTTTTTCGAGCCCAGATCGGTTGCGGTCGTGGGCGCATCACGCAAGATTATGAAGGCAGGCCATGTGATCTTTAAGAACTTCGCCGACAGCAAGCGAAGAGGGATCTTCAGAGGGGAGCTTTATCCAGTCAACCCCAATGAGAAGCTGATTCTCGGATTCAGATGCTATCCTTCAATCAAAGAAATTTCTGGAGAGGTGGAACTGACAGTTATTGTGGTTCCGGCTGAGATTGTCCCGAAGATCATGAGAGACGCAGCAATCAAAGACGTTAAGGCAGCCGTCATTATCAGCGGTGGCTTCGGCGAGATTGGAAATCACAAACTTGAGGAGCAGGTGACAGCAATGGCCAGAGAAGCTGGAATCAGAGTTTTAGGTCCGAACTGCCTAGGCGTCTACGATTCCGAGACGGGAGTAGACATGCTCTTTCTACCTGAGACGAAGGTTCTCACGACAGGAGACGAGGTCGTTGCCACACCTCGCCCTATGTCTGGATCGATAGCCATCGTCACCCAGAGCGGCGCGTTTGGTGTGTCTGCGCTGGACTATTTGGCTGGCAAGCAGTTAGGCGTTAGCAAGTTCGTGAGTTTTGGCAATAAGTGTGATGTGGACGAATCAGAGATGCTTCGTTATCTTCTGCATGACAATAGGACACGGGTTATCCTTCTGTATGTGGAGAGTATAGATGCTGGGAGAGAGTTCATGGATGTCGCGAAGGAGGTGACGAAACAAAAGCCCATAGTTGCAATGAAACTGGGAAAAACAAAGGCTGGGGCGAGAGCAGCCCTCTCTCACACCGGAGCAATCGCAGGTTCCGATAGGATCTATGACAGTGCTTTTACGCAATCCGGCGTAATCAGGGTCAGAGACATGGAAGAGTTCTTCGACGTTGGTAAGGCCTTAGCCTTTCAGCCTCCTGCAGCAGGAAACAACATCGCCGTAATCACGGACGCTGGTGGACCAGGGATTATGACAGTTGATGAATGTGTGTCTAAAGGAGTAAACGTGAACAGATTCTCCGATGAGACCGTTCAGAAGTTTGAGGAGCTGAAGAAGAAGGGTAAGATTCCGGCTTTCGCAACAAACTTGAATCCGCTCGACCTCACGGGGTCAGTGACCTCTGAGATGTTTGAGGCTGGCACAAGAATTGTCCTTGATGACCCTGAAATCTATGGAGTGATAGTACTGGGACTTCATCACGTTCCGGGCCTGCAGGAGGACTTCGTCGATATGATAGCTCGCCTTGCAGAAAGTTACACTAAGCCAGTTGTTGCGTGTGCCATAGGAGAAACCGAGATGGCGCTTTACATCCGGTCAAGGTTTGACAAACTGGGGATTCCTGCGTATTTCTCTCCTGAGGACGCAGCTCGGTCAATGGCTGCTTTGGTTAAGTATGGGGAGCAGCTTAGAAAGAGAGTCTGTTTTGAAGAATATTTAGAGAGATTTCAGAAGATTACTACCTCTCAAAATATCGTAACGTAGGATACTGCGAGGAGGAATCAAGAGTCTATCTTTGACTTTTGTGTCTGAAGAAGAATACTCCTATTCCAAAGGCTATGAATGCTCCGGCGAAGAATTCATGGTGTAGGATGTCTTCTATGTCGAAGAGTCTACTGGTGTAGATTAGGTGGTGGATCAAAACAATGATTCCGAGAGTGATGGAGATTAGAGACGCTAGATTAGTTTCCTTCACAGTCTTTCACCTCGGACGTCTGTTACTGCCAGGATGGAGTGGGCTACGATTTTTTCGTTTCGGGTTTACGCTGTTTTAGCCACTGGGTGACCCTTTTAAACAAGGGACTAGTTGACATGTCAAGAACCGGAACAATAATTCCCTCTTTTGTCCCGATTTTTGGGTTATATTGTGGCATTGACGCATAACTCAGGAAGGCCCAATAGACGCGTTTCTCTTCAATCACAGATTTTGCTGCGGTTTCTGTTGATGTCGGCACCGGAAAGTAGATGAAAGCCACTCCGTCTGCCCAGTATATGCCGCTCGGTTTGCCTCCGGCTGCGATGTTCACAAAGCGCGCTAGGTCGTCAGGCGTCGAGAATCTGGTGCACTCCATCACCACTATCTCCTTGAATGGCTCATATCTAACAGTTGTCTCTTCCATGCTTCAAACACCTCTAGACTTCTATTTCATAGAATGAAAGTTGCTTTTACGTTTTGCTCATATATGTGTGGAGGCACGATCACAAGTCTCTTGTTCAAACTGAATGTTGCCAAATGCACTGAAGGATGGAGAGATAAACATAAAGCTACCCAGCCAATAGCAATAGAAAGGCATGAACAAACAATATAACAAATAGGCAGACTATCGCCGGTGCTGCTGAAATCAAAATGGCGTTCAACCAGCTTGTTTTGGAGTAACGCTTCGTAAGCACTATCCAAATTACTGCAGCTGCACTGACGCCTATGTCTATCGGACTGGACAAGGGCCCTATCGGCATGAAGGACGGCATTGTAGGAGCGAGGAAAACAAAAATTGTGAGTAGAATCGTTCCCGGCAGTGCAATTTTGAGAGCATCTATATGTACGGTGAGTTTGCTCAGAGAATCTAACATTATGGCTGAAAAATATAGTATCAGAAAGACTGAATTCACGACAAAGGTAATCAGAGTTAGTAGAATTGCTGTTAGCACCTTGCTCTCACCATTTCATGAAGTCCCCACTTATCGCATATTTTGTCTTTGAGATAGTACCGCCTTTTCTCTCTTTAATATCTGTTACGTGTGGACACCTGTTATTTTGTGTGCGGCCGTCGGACAGTTTCAAGAGATCGATCGAAGAAATGTTATAGTATTAGTGTCAGTTCAAAAATTGGAGTATCTCGCCTTCTTCTCAAACTGTTTCTCATAGATTTCTCTAACTCTTTGAATCGTGTCAGCATCTTCTGAACCCATATCATCTCGAATTCTCGTTATTCGGGCGAAGCGCAGAGCCATCCCACACTTGTATTTTGGGCTCTTTTGGATTTCGTTGTATGCCACTTCAACGACGATCTTTGGAGCAACGACAACTTTTCCATGCTCCTCTCTTGTAGACAGCTTTTTCAGTCTTTTTGTCATTTGGATGATCTCTTCGTCTGTTAGTCCTTTGAAGGTCTTTCCGACTATAAGTAATTCCCCAGTCTGGGCGTTTGTGGCTGCAAGGTAGTAGTCTGAAAGCCAGTTGTGCCTCCTTCCGTATCCCCATTCTGCAGCAACAATAACTAGGTCCAAGGGCTCCAAAGTTTTCTTTATCTTGAACCAGCGTTTCCCGCGAATTCCCGGGGTGTAGGGGCTGTCCATTTTTTTAGCCATTAGCCCTTCATGGCCTTCGGCTATGGCATCGTTAAGAAACTTCTCTGCCTCTTGACCATCACTCGTCACCATCTGCTTCGTCAGGCTTATGCGTCCGACGATCTCTTCTAGCGTTTTTCTTCGCTTGATGTATGAGTGGGCAGTCAGGCTTTGACCGTCGAGATATATAAGGTCGAAGAGATAGAGTTCAACCGGAATAAGCCTAACCATCTCTTCTATGTTGTGGACTCTTCGGAATCTCCTCATTAGATGTTGGAATGGCAATGGACTGCCATCCGCTCCTAAGGCTATGACCTCCCCTTCCAGAATGGCTTTACGCGCCCCAACTTCGTCTCTAGTCAACCGCATTATTTCAGGAAGGCTCTCTGTTACGTCGGTTAGTCTGCGACTATAAATTCTTACATCATTCCCGCATTTGTGAATCTGGATGCGAGCTCCGTCGAGCTTGTGTTCGAAGGCCGTCTCCCCACCGTGTTCTTCAAGAACTTCATTCACATCATCAGCCGTCTGAGCCAGCATGGGCTTGATAGGCCTGAAAAGTTGAAACTGAAGTCTCGACAAGCCCTCTCCACCTTCAACTTTGGCTATCCCAGCGACTTCTCCGGTATCCCCTGTTAGCATGCTTGCCCTCCGAACAGCTTCATGGGAGACATCGAAGGCTTCAGAGACGGCAATCTCCATCAGACCCTCGTGGAAACCGGTCCTCATCTCGCCAATCATGATCTTAACTATATATTTTGCTTCGAACGGTGTGGCTCTCCCCAACAATGTTTCTAGCAGGTGTTCTTTCCGTTCCCGCGAACCATGCCCTGTAGCCTCAGCTATAGCCTCTAGGCTGCGCCTCACCTCGAGAATCGTCAGGGGCTCCTCGAATAGCACAGCTTGCTTTCGAATCTTACCTCTCGAAAAGACTATTTTTGTCGCTGCTCCTACGTCACCTGTTTTGCCAAAAGCCTTGCTAAAATCGTTCCACTTCGCGTTAGTTATGCGTTTGATCACACCACTTAGTGTCCTCCAGCTTACCTCAAGCGTCCTCTGATCCCATTTTGGGAATGCTCTGCCGAGGAGCATAGATACAGCAGGCTCCACTTCATCTGCTTCTAAGCGCTTTAGAAAATCAGCGACTAAGCTCACCATTAATGTACGTTTGGATGTTGCCTCCAATTTCTCGCAGAGTTCAACTACGACCTGAAACTCTGTTTCCATGAAATTACCTTTGGGCTCAGTGCTTTTCCAAAGAGGATAGTCGTTCATAGGGGACATAAACGTTTTCATGAAAACGGAGCAATGGAACAAAAGAGGGCAGGAACTAGTTGAAGAACCTGATCAGAAAGCTGAGAGCTTCTCTTTAGCTTCCTTTATCTTCTTTTTCAGCTCTTCGATCTTTCCCTCTTCGCCTGCAGCCTCGTAGCAGTCGAGAGCGTATTCCAATGCGCTAACTCCGAAGCGGTCAAAGCCTTTCTTAAATGCTAGGTCCGCTGCTTTCAGAAAGCGTTCACTCGCTGTGCCATTGTCCTTTAGTATGAAGCTACACTCGGCAGCCTTATACAGAGTATAAGATGCATCGAAGATGTTGCCTACCTTTTCGTATAGCTCAGAAGCTTCGAGAAACTTCTCTATCGCTTCCTCATGCTTCCCAGTGTCAGACAAGGCTGTTCCCTCTCTATGAATTTTTATAGGGTCTTTCTTCTCGACTGTTTTGTTGCCGTCCATGTTTCTTCCTCTCGTAGCTGAGTAGTTGTTAGGCCACAGTTTTAAGGATTTTCTATCTCCTACGGCAAAGCTAAACGTGTCATGCTTATTACTGATATCTATATCCTTTCTGTTGGGGGAAAGGCGACACGGCTTTGATCGATGCCCTTCCTGTGAGGGGAATCTACTCATTAATCATATTTTTGTCAAAAGAGATTCGCGTAAATGTTGGGCAGTTGGGCGTCAAAGTTTTCCCTAAGGGATACTACATGTACACAGGCTCTGCTCTAGGAAGCGGAGCGTCAAGCCTGAAACAACGTGTTTCTCGACACTTAAGAAAAACCGGCAAAGTTAAGCACTGGCACATAGACTTTCTTCTGGCTCACGGAGACGCAACCGTAACCGCCGTTGTGGCTGCACAAACAGATAGAGAGATGGAGTGTGAGCTGAATTGTCACATTAAAAGGCGGAGAGGTGCTAGAATTCCCATTTCAGGCTTTGGTTCTTCAGACTGCAGAGGGGACTGTCAGAGTCACCTCCTGTATTTTGGCGAGAAAAATGTTGAAAAGAAGATCGCTGAGTCTTATGCAGAGAAACTCGGTTCTAGATTTGTTGTTATCGAATTTCGCGACAAATGATAGCTGGCAGCTGTGTCCACAACTCTCAAATTTATCCATATGCAAAAGCTTAATGGGTGGTCGGTGATTCGTTGTCCATCAACATAAGACGAGCCACAACCAATGATCGGGAGACGCTCCACAACGTCGAGAGAGAATGCTTCACCATAGAGGCATTCACGAAGGAGCAACTGGCGTATCTTCTGGAAAATCCGAAGGGCATAAGTCTGATTGCTCAAATAGATGACGAAATCGCTGGCTTCATTGTAGGGTTAATTTACAACTACGGCTCAACGAGAACAGGTCACGTGTATACGATAGACGTTGCAATTAAGCATCGAAGAAAGGGAGTTGGGCTAATGCTCCTTGAGGAGCTTGAGCAAAGATTCGTTGAGAACGGCGCCGAAACCTGCTATCTGGAAGCTCGCAGAGGGAATGTGGCGGCGCTAGAGCTTTATCGAAAGCGTGGTTACGTGGAGGTGAACGTTCTGAAGGATTTCTACTCTGAGGGAGTTGATGGAGTTCGCCTCATGAAGAAACTCTCTTCACGGAAAATTACCGAAGTTCCATAACATGAAAAAAACGAAAGGGTGGACAGGATCTTTGTCAAGAATGTTTAAATAACACTGCTCAGACTCAAGACGTTCGTTAAGGTGACTCGCTTGAGCGAGGCAGAAGAGGTCAAATTGTTCGGGAAATGGGGTTTCGACGGAATCGAGGTTGAAGACCCTGGGCTCAAACGTTACGTTTCCCTGGCGCCAGTTCATGTTCCGCACAGTATGGGGAGACATGAGCACAGGCGGTTTCGAAAGGCTGAGGTCAACATAGTTGAGAGGCTTCTGAATGACCTTATGCGACCCGGAGTGAGTGCTGGAAAAAAGGCGAGGGCCACAAATCTGCTTAGGAACACCTTCGAGATAATTCACCTTCAAACGAAGCAGAACCCCCTCAAAATTCTCATCCAGGCAATTGAAAACTCTTCTCCTTGCGAGGATACAACAAGAATCGGCTACGGAGGGGTGGTCTACCATATGGCCGTGGACATCTCACCACAGAGGCGGTTAGACTTGGCTCTCCGTTTTCTCTCAGAAGGTGCGAGAAAGGCAGCATTCGGAACCCCTCGTCCCCTTGAGGAGTGCCTTGCAGAAGAGCTTGCTCTGGCAGCAAGGAATGACACCAAGAGCAACGCCATAAGAAAACGTCATGAGATGGAGAGAATAGCACAGTCATCCCGCTAAAAATCCAAAGAAAACTTCAGATCAAGATTAGCGAGCAATAGAGTGTCAATTTTTCCGTGAAAGCTTGTTTACTATGTCCTTGAAGTTATCTACGACATAGCTCAATTGTCCTTTTTTTAGCTGGTAGGTGGAAAGATCGAGGCCCTTGGTTCTCCCAGGTTGTATTCCGACGATTTTTCTCTCTCTTAGCTCCTCGTATAGATAGTATCCTCTTCTCTTGTGTTTTTGCGCTATTCTGTCAAGGAGAGGGGTCTCGAAGCGGAGAAGATCATGGCAGTGGGGCTTTTCTCCTAGCTGTCTTATGCCTCCCAGCGACTCCATCTGAGCGCTGAACCATCTTGCCTTCTCAACTTCCTCGCTCCAATTTTTTATGCGTTCCCCCACCCGTGGAAACGACGCCATCAAGGTTAGAGCGCTTGTACCTCTTGTTGTACAGCCCAGCAGTTCGAGCGGCTTGACCTTATACCGCGCCGAAGGTTTCATAATTTTCTTCTCCCATTCCTTCTTCATGGCTAGGATGCCTACCGTCCCTGCCCCCGCCGCCCAGCTCTTGTGACCCGAGCATGTGATGAAGTCCGCACGCAAAAGATTTCCGTCTATCGGCATGCGACCCGAGGAGTAGGCTGCATTTAGCAGAAACGGTACACCATATTCCTGACAGATTTCTCCGACAGCTGCGGCATCGACTAGGTTTCCATAAAGCCAATCTACGTGCGTGAGTAGCCCGAGCGCTGGCGGCTTTCCCGTCTCCTTTCTGACTTGCTCAATCGCGTTTGCGTAGTCTTCTGGTTTTGTCGCAAAATTTGGATAGCCGCTGTTTGGGACTTCGACCATTTCCAGTCCGGCAAGCTCTGCCGCCACTTGGGTTGTATAGTGTTTGTTTGAGTCGACTACGATTGTTTGTCCGGGCGTTGTGATGCTGCGCATAACGATGAGCTTTGCTTCCCTGCATCCATGTGTCAGTATAGCTGTGCCCATGTTAAGGAATCCTGCGACTTCTTTTAGAAAGTCTTGGATTGGCGGTTTCTTCATGAGGTGGAGTGTTCCCGGGCAGTAGTCGCATGTGGAGTATCCGTCTATGTAAGCTAGGGCTGTTTTTCTCGCTTCTGCTGGCACAATTCCTCCTCTCTGCAGCGGGTTGAGGTTTATGTATAGCTCTTCTCTCATCCTTGGCTCTATCATGCCTAGAGCTCTCTCCCTATCTGGTCTATGGCGGTTCGGACCTTGCGGATGTGCGCTTTTGCCTCTCTCTTCTGTTCTGGGGTTAGTTTGTGGTGCGGTGTCGTTTTTCGCCACAGCTCTCTCAGGTCTTCTAGTGCGTAGAGGGCTTGGAAAGTCTTTTCCACCTGTTTCTGGGTCATGTTAAAAGGTCCATCCTGTTAGTATATTTTATTAGAATGCCGTATTTTGTTTTGCTGTTGATTATGGGAAAAGATGCGCATCTGAAGACAGAATCTTTCTTCTTTGTGATGACTCTAAAAAATGGGGTTACGCGCACTTTTTAGTGGAGGTTCATTGTGATTCGGTAAGCATCATACCAGTGGAAGGTTTCGGCGGCGTGCGCGTCTATGAGCCATTTTGGGCGTGGGGTTCTTCGCATTCTTCCACCCGCTACATGTTGTATTGAAATTTGGTTTTGTAAGTCATAATATTATGTCGTAAGACGTAATAAACATTTCGCCTCTAGCTTCACAATCTGTATTAGGAGTCAGCCATGATAGTATCAATTATATCAAGGACCCACATGATTTACTTGTTGATCACCCATGGGTGGAAAATTCAACTCTGTCATAGTGAGGGTGGGTGGAGAGATCTGGATCAAGAAGGGTTGGACTAGACGTTGGTATCTCCGGCGTCTGGCGCGCAATATAAAGGCTGTATTGCAGTATCATAATGTAGCATATAGTAATATGATTCGTAGAGATGGCAGAATTTTTCTGAGGACCAGTGAGCCTCTAGAGGCTGCTGAGAGATTATCTAGGGTTTTCGGTGTTTCTTCTGCTTCTGCGGCATTAGAGACCGAGGCTGAGTTGGATATGATCGTGAAGGAGTGTCTATCTCTAGCCGGAAGGGTGTTGAGTAAGGGTGACGGTTTTGCTGTCAAATGTAGGCGTGTAGGTGAGCATCCTTATACTAGCCAAGAGATTTGTAGGGTTGTTGGGCGCAGGGTGCTAGAGGAGTTTGCTGTGAGAACGGTACGTGTTGATTTGGACAATCCTGACTTGAGGCTTGGCGTTGAGGTCAGGGGTGAGCTTGGTTTTGTTTTTTCTGATGTTATTGGCGGCGTTGGTGGTTTTCCCTTGGGCGTTCAGGGGCGGGTTGTGGGTTTGTTGAGTGGTGGTTTGGATAGCGCTGTTGCTTGTTGGCTTGTGATGAAAAGGGGCTGTCTTGTAGCGCCCCTGTATCTTGACTGTGCACCTTTTACCGATGAATCTACGACCGAAAGGGCTCTTGAGGTTGCCCGAGTACTATCAAATTGGGCCATCGGCTTTCCATGGAGACTACACGTGGTGAAGTATGGGAAGAGTCTGAAAGAGATTGTTGAGAGAGCGCCGAGGCGTTTGACATGTATTCTCTGTAAGCGTATGATGTACAGAGTGGCAGAGAAAATAGCTGACAAGGTGGAGGCGGAGGGTCTTGTGACGGGGGAGGCAATCGGGGAGCAGGCCAGTCAGACCCTTCAGAATCTTAGGGTTTTAGATAGAGCTGCTGTGAGCTATCCTGTTCTTAGGCCTCTGCTGGGTTTTGATAAGGCTGAAACTGAGAGATTAGCCAGGAAAATTGGAACATATGCGGTTTCAGCTAGAAGCGTTGGGGGCTGTGATGCGGTGCCCTATAAACCTGCAACAAAAGCGAAACTAGAGGAAGTTGTGGAAGCAGAGAATGGATTGAATATTGAAAAAATCGTGGAACGTTGTGCAAGGGAACTTATCGTTGTGGATTTATAAACAGAACCACCTATATTGAGTGAGCAGATTGGCGCGCAATATAAGTTGTATATGAAGGTGGTTTAAATGACTGAACGATCTCGCAGAAGAAGGGCGCGACACGATATAATCATGGAGATTTTGAGGACTGCTAAAGGCGGCGAGAAGAAGACACAAATAATGTACAAGGCGCGCTTAAGCTTCTCCCAGCTTGAGCAGTATCTGAATGCTTTGAAGAAGGGAGGGTTCATAACTGAAGAGTCAGGCGTCTGGAGGACTACCGAGAAAGGGCTTCACGTTATAGAGGCTTGCGAGATATGTCTTAGTTTCACACGGGAAGTCTAGCGTGCAAGAGTTAGGACATAAGCACAATCGAATAGTTGTTCTATCCGCCTCTGCGACCTCTGCGAAAGTTTGCTGTGTCAGAAATCCAGTGAATTGCATCGTCACATGCACATTTAAGCAAATGGATCATTCAGATATAGCCTTTCGTCTCTCTTCTCGCTTTCGCTTCTCGTCTATTGCTTTCCTCACCCACTCTGAAGGGTTCTCAACTCTTTTCAAATATTTCAGCTGGTCTCTTCGTAAGCGCACGCCATAGTGAAGCTTCTTTTCGCTCATGCAATCCCCATCCTTAATCAAGATTCAGAATGGAAAAAACTTTACGAATCTCAAATATTGATCAAGAAGCCTTAAAAATCCTTTCATAACCTTTTCGTGAGCAATGGACGGGAAATCCAAAAGCGTTTTATTTGCAAAAATTTGGCAATCTGACTGTACACTGTAACGCATGATTTTGAACTTGGTTTGAAAGTTCGATGTCACCTTTTTCTATGGAACATTCCTACATCAGTTTTTTATAGTTTGCACGGAGAGTTTTGAATTGGTGCGGGTAGGGGACTACTGAAGCTTATTGCTTTCCTCTCACTCTATTCACCCTAAAGCCGCACCATTTTCAAAAAATAGGTAGTTTCTTCTCTTCAAGGCTAGACCCGCATACTCCCACACAAAACACCCTTAAAGACCGACATCAAATCTCTAGATAGTCATGTCTGCTGCAGACATTGCCGTCCGAAACATGCTAAAACTTGAAACAGAAGACTTCCGGATACTGGAAGCCATAGAGAAACAAATCCGAAGATATCAGTATCTACGCATAGAAATAATCTCAAACCTCACAAACATCCACATCCAAACAACTAAGCATCACCTAATGAAACTTCAGAAGCAGAAACTACTTACATACCAATCACAACCATACGAAGGCTATAAACTCACAACAGCGGCCTATGACATTCTAGCTCTGAAAACTCTTGTAGACAGAGACATAATAGAAAAATTCGGAAAACCCTTAGGCGTAGGAAAAGAATCAGACGTTTATGATGCATTGACATCAGATGGAACTCAAGTGGCCGTCAAAATCCACCGCTTGGGAAGAGCTAGCTTTCATGATGTTAAAAGAAAACGGGGTTACGCAGCCAAATACACATACATGCCAGATTGGCACAAACGCTCGATCATAGCTGCCAAAAAGGAGCACATCGCTCTGAAACTCCTCGAGCCACACGACGTAGCTGCACCAAGACCGATAGCGAGAAACCGCCATGTCTTGGTTATGAGCATAATAGAAGGAGCCGAACTCTACCGGTATCCAGTAATCCGGAACCCGAAAGCCGTCTTAGATGAGATACTGGACAACATACGCCTAGCTTATCAAAAAGCCAAGATAATCCACGCAGATCTAAGTCCATACAACATAATCCTCCAACCCAACCAGCACATACTAATCATAGACTGGCCACAATACATCGGCACAGACCACCCAAACGCAGAGAAACTCCTAGAACGCGACTTAACGAACGTCCTAAAATTCTTCAAACACCCCCAGAAAATAACCCTAGAAGAAGCACTAGCCTACATAAAAACCTAAACGATCGTATTTGGAGCCCAATAGTAGTAGAATGTTAAAAAACAGCTTTTCGAAGACTACACACATCCACAAAAATCATCAAGAGGAGAAAGGTCGGCAACATGCGCATCTGGTTTGTTAACTCTTCTTTGTAGGTGGTGCGAGAGGATTTTGTGCGGTTCCGACGCGTATGAAGAGAACGTTGTTGCCTCTGATCAAAACACTGCCATAGTTGGCAGTCAGCTTCCCACTGACCCTTTCAGTGGCCCCGTCCAACAACATGTTCATGTGCCCATCGCACTTAACCATCCTTCCCCCGTAGATAACACCGTTCTTCAGAAAGATTTCAACATATGCATTTAGCTGCTTGGTTAGAACATTGAGAGGTTTTCTGCTGGGCTCCATAAACATCAACAATGGATAATCACCAAGCTCACTCCTTAAAAGCTTTATGAAAGGATATTCTCAATCTCACGACGCAGTTTCCCAACAAGATCAAACCTTTCCTTCATCCCCCTTTTGATCGCCTCAATACTCCTGACAGGAGTTGGATCAACACCTCGCAAAACCGCCAGATAAACAGTCAGAAAGTCCCCCACACACTTCAGAGACAACATCCTAGCAAGTTTTCCCTTCCCAATTGCATAAATTTCATGTACTTTCTGGGCTCTTTTTGATATTAACGATTTGGTAAGTTCGATTTTGTGTCTGAGTTCAGAGTGCTCTTCATGATCACGGAGCAGTATGACAGAGAAGTTTTTTGTGAGGCTTTCAGATGCCTCCCACCCAACAATCTCATTATGATCAAGCTCGGGAAAGACATCATATCTGCAAAGAAGCTTACTATTCTCATTGAATTGAGTCTTCAGTCGATGAGCCACTCCTTCGTACAGCCCAAACCCGTAAACCACTGGGATAGTTCCCTCCACTTCCAACGCCAACTTCTTCGATGGATTTTTGTCAGCCGGAATCTCAGGTGCATTTTCTTTAGCCACCTTTCTAAGAACGCTTAACGCCTCTTCAACATCTCGCTCTATGTCTGGGACAATTTTTATTCTCCTAAGTAGAATCGCAATCGGGAAGAAGACATAAGGAAATGAGGCACGTGAGGGCCACCCATCGGGTATCGCCACGTGAGGGATGTTAAGATTTTTGGAGAATGAGAGGAGATGCCCTCCAGAAGTTATGGTTACCGTCATACATTTTCGACGGACAGCATCCACAAACGCGCTGAGTGTTTCCTCAGTGTCTCCTGAGTAGCTGATCACAAACGCTAATGTATCTGCGTCTGCATATGCTGGGAGATTGTAGTCTCTGCAAATCTCCACAGGGACTGGAAGCTTGTCACGCAGCCAGCCTCGGAGCATCTCTCCCCCTATGGCAGAGCCTCCCATTCCCGCAATTAGGATGTTTTTTGGTTTCCTATATTCAATCGAGAACCCTTTGGAGATCTTCACTTCCTTTGGTATTATGACCTGCGTTGCTCGTCTTATGGCGTCTTCACAGTAATCAGGAAGCCCCATACAATGGCCTAGCATGTTACTCTTATCGACTTTCTTAATCTCATCTGGCTGATCTAGAAGTGTGGCTTTGCGCATCTTCTCACCTTTTGAGGGTAGCCTATATTCTTCTTTGCTTTTAAGAAGAGAGGTTAGAGTTTTAGGCATATAATTAATTGGTCTTGACTTATTTATACGGCAAGGAGCAGGTGAGAATGAAGCGTGGTTTTGAGCTTTCTATTGCGGTGCCGGCATCCCTGGTCTCAGATATCCCGCATCTTCGGGAGAAATCCCTAAAAGTCGGCTTAATAGGGCGAGCAGCAGCCATCTTTAGGGTAGATGAGATAATAATATTTCCTGACTTATCTGACGTCGATCAGAGCCGAGATGCGAGCCTTATCTCGGTTATCCTCTCTTACATGGAGACGCCCCAATATCTGCGGAAGCGGCTGTTCAAGATCAGGCCGGAACTGCGATACGCGGGTATTCTTCCTCCCCTTCGCACACCTCATCATCCCTTGGCAGATAGGATCAGGGATTTGCGTGTTGGAGAGTATCGCGGGGGCGTGGTTGTGTCTTCAGCTAGAGACGGGTCGCTCGTGGACATAGGTGTGGAGCGTCCGGTTTTGGTTCCTGATAGAAGATTTCAGATCGACAACAGGGTGACTGTGAGGATTACGGAGATTGGGAGGCGTCCGAGAGCCGCTCTTGCGAGTCGTGATGAGATCGAGGAGTATTGGGGCTACCGTGTGACAGTGAAAGACATTCCTTTTGGGCAGCTTGTGAGCAAGGAATCTTTTGACTTGGTGGTTGCAACGTCACGCTATGGCATTCCTATCATAGAAATAGAGGAGGAATTGGCTGGACGCTGGAGAGAATCCCATAGGATATTGGTGGCTTTCGGGGCGCCGACTGAAGGGCTACAGGAGATTGTGGCGAGGGAAGATCTCGAATTGGATGGGATTGCCGATTTTATTGTTAATATGATTCCTGATCAGGGGACTGAAACGGTTAGGACAGAGGAGGCTGTTTATGCTTCTCTGGCTTTGTTGAATTGTTTGTAGGGATGTGGGGGGAAGGTAGAGACAGAGAGGAGTAGAGGGGGGTCTAGTTTTTTGGGGACTGTTAGGCTGCTGTTAGGTTGTGGATACACGATTTGTTCTAGCATTATACACACAGCCGGGCTTTTGGCAGAGTGTGAAGGAAGAACAAAGCTGGAACGTGTCCATTTCCTGAACGCAACAAAAAGAATAAACACACAATTCCAGAGATTTTTCTTCAAACGCTTCTCTGAAAATAGTTGTATGCACGCTGCAGAGAGATTCAGGAAGCTATTCATAAGAGTTCTTCGTTAAGAATTGATGCATGCAAATAACCTGTTGATCACGGTAGCTTGACTTTTTGTCAACATATTAGGAAATAAATAGAGCCCTGAAAATATTCTTGCTTGGTGCAGTAGATGTCTAAGGTTTCTGAACTTTTTGAGAAAATATCTCATCCGACTCGTGTGAAAATTCTGAAGCTATTGGACGCTTCGCCTCAGAATTTCAGTCAGCTCAAGAACAAACTGGGAATGGCGAGTAGCGGGAACCTTGATCACCACCTCAAGAAGCTGGGAGACCTTGTATTACTTGATTCTGGTCTTTACAAGATTTCCGATGCGGGAAAGGAAGCGATAAGAGCGATTGGATCAATAGAATCCAGCTTTGCCGTCAAAGAAACATATCCTGTAGCTCAGTCCCGCCGGATTTTCGGAGTTCTACTAATGCTCCTCGCGATTTTCATACTTGCCGTTACAATTATGGCCGTTGCGATGATTCCAGCTAGCATGACTTCCCAACAACTTATTGCACTTTTGGGTGGTTTGATTGGTTCAATTGTAGGCATGTTGGGCGCAGCTTTGGGATTAAAGGGAGCTATTATGGCTGATGGCAGGTCAGGTCGCCGGGTAACCTATTTTCCAAGCAAAAAGGATCCCTGGATGGCTGGAGATTGGATTATCCATTTCGTGTTCTTTGGCAGCCATCTAACCGTAATGTTTTCGCTAATCTACGTGCAAATGTTTTCCATGAATTTCCCTTACAAGCCATTGTGGTTCGCGACAAGTGTTTTCGCCCTGTCAGCGTTATTCATAACTTCGGTAGTAGTCAGTTATAGGATAATAGAAAAGGCAAACAAAAAGATTGAACGATTTGTTTAGCTCTGCTGCACGCTCACTTGTCAAGTGCTTTTCACTTTTTGATTCGTAACCTTTATAACACAACTCTCTTATTCAAGAAGACGAAACGACAGATTCATCAGAAGGCTTCACCATGGGTCACAGGAAAAAGCACGCCCCAAGACGAGGCTCGCTAGCTTATCTGCCTAGGGGGCGAGCTGCACGAGTCGTCGCTAGAATACGCCATTGGCCAAGTGTAGAGGAAGGCCCGACTATGTTGGGGTTCGCTGGCTATAAGGCTGGAATGACCCATGTCTTCTTGGTAGAGGATAGAGAAGGCTCACCAAACTTCGGAAAGGAAACAATCCATCCAACCACAGTTGTTGATGTTCCTCCTGTCACGGTATGCGCTGTCAAGGCCTACATGAAGAAACAATTGGGTCTGCAAGCATTCACTGAGGCTTGGATGAAAGACCCGCCGAAAGATCTCAACCGGGTATTTACGCTATCCAAAGACTCAGAGCCTGAAAAAGCTCTCAAGAAGATGGAGGACAATATCGACAAGATCGAAGAGTTCCGCCTCGTAGTTTCGACTCAACCGAGGCTGGCCTCAGGCGTTCCCAAGAAAAAACCTGATCTAATGGAGATCAAGATCGACGGAGGCTCAATTAAGGAGCAGTTTGAATACGCAAGTAAACTGCTTGGAAAAACTGTTTCGATCATAAACGTCTTCAAGGAGGGCCAATTCGTGGATGTCCTCGCAATAACTAAGGCAAAGGGCTTTCAAGGTCCGGTGAAGCGCTGGGGAGTAAAGATTCTACCCCGTAAGTCCCGAAAGACGAAGAGAGGTGTGGCCGTCATTGGACCATGGCATCCCGCAAGAGTCCTGTACACCGTTCCAAGGGCTGGTCAGATGGGCTACTTCCAGAGAACAGAATACAATAAACGCATTCTGAAGATAGGCGCAGATGGAAAGGAGATAACGCCAAAAGGCGGATTTGTGCGGTATGGACCCGTCCGAGGAACCTACATCCTCGTAGACGGAAGCCTGCCAGGACCACCTAAACGCCTCATCAGAATGCGATACCCCGCTCGTCCACCAAAGGAGATCCCAGAGGCCCCACCGAAGATAACTCACATATCCCTGGAGTCACCGCAGGGCTGAGGGAGGTCACAGAGATGGGAAAAGCATCAGCGAAGATCTTCGACCTCAACGGCAAAGCTGCAGACAAAATCCGTATTCCATCCATCTTCAAAACTCCTACTAGACCAGATGTGATAAAACGAGGCGTCGTTGCGCTTCAGTCTCGTCGGTTCCAGCCCCAAGGTAGAGATCCCTATGCCGGAAAGAGGACGACAGCTGAATCCCGCGGCGTAGGACTAGGAATCTCGCGTATTCCACGGATCAAGGGAGGGCAAAGAGCCGCGTTCGCGACAAGCGCGGTTGGTGGACGGACTACACACCCGCCTGTGGCCGAGAAGAAGATTGGAAAAAAGATTCCGAAGAAGGAGATGCGTCTCGCTTTACGCTCAGCCATAGCCGCTACTGCTTCCAAAGAGATTGTGGCATCCAGAGGGCATATTGTGTTTGATGTTCCTGACTTTCCGTTAGTTGTGGTGGATGAGATTCAGCGGTTGAAGAAGACTGGGGAGGTTCGGGAAGCCCTAATCCGATTGGGGATTTGGTCAGATGTGTATAGGGTTAAGGAGAGCGAGAATATTCGTTCTGGGAGGGGTAAGACTCGTGGTAGACGGAAGAAGCGAGCTGTCGGACCGCTGATAGTGATCGCTGAGAATGAGGGTCTTGTGGAGGCGGCCCGCAATCTCCCTGGAGTGGATGTCGCCTCGGTCAATAGCTTGAACGTTGAGCTTCTGGCACCCGGAACTCATCCAGGAAGGCTGACGTTGTGGGCTGCTTCGGCGCTTGAAGCGGTAGATGAGCTGTTTGGAGGCAGATAGTTGGATCCTTATGATGTGATTTTGTATCCTTTGATGACTGAGGCCACGAGCCGTATGATTGAGACGGAGAACAAGCTTGTCTTCATCGTGAATATGAAGGCTACGAAGGTTGATGTTGGAAGGGCGGTTGAGGCGCTGTATGAAGTTGCGGTGAAGAGGGTTAACGTTTTGATTACGCCCAAGGGCGAGAAGAAGGCCTTTGTGAAGCTTCATCCAGATCATAAGGCATCAGATGTTGCGATCAGACTTGGTATTCTCTAGCTGTGCGCATAGAGGTAATATGATACATGGGCGGGAGGAAACCAGCAGATATTTAGTTCGTTAAGTATTTATCCACGCATCCTTGTATAATACTCAAATCGCTCCAGAAGAAGAGGATAAGAAGCCATGGGAAAGCGCATCCGCGTTCAGCGGCGAGGCAGAGGAACATCGACCTTTAAAGCCTCTACTCATAAGAGGGTAGCGCCAGTTCAATATCCAGCTACTACGGAGAAGCAGCGAGAGGCTGTTGTTCGCGGTGAGATCAAGGAGATCGTTCACGAATCAGGCAGAGGCGCGCCCTTGGCTTCAGTAGAGCTTGAAACTGGAGAGACCTATCATACTGTTGTTCCGGAGGGAATCTATAAAGGGCAACAGATCCAGATTGGAAGCCGAGCTGTTGTGGATGTTGGCAATGTGCTTCCTTTGGGTAAAATGCCGGAGGGCACGATGATATGCAATATTGAGCTCTCACCGGACGATGGGGGAAAGATGGCGCGGTCCTCAGGGTCCTACGCTATGGTGGTTGCCCATTCACCACAGGGTACAATCGTAAAGCTTCCATCCGGGAAGACCCGCTATGTCAATGACCTCTGTCGCGCAACGGTTGGCGTTGCCTCTGGGGCGGGCCGGGTTGAGAAGCCGTTTCTGAAGGCGGGCCATAAGTTCCATATGAAGAAGGCGAAGGGACAGCTGTATCCGCGGACACGAGGTCGGGCGATGGTAGCGGCGGCGCATCCTTATGGAAGCAGTAAGAGGGGGGCGCGTAAGGTGACGACCGTCTCACGTCATGCTCCGCCGGGTAAGAAGGTTGGTTTGATTGCAGCTAGGGGTGCCGGTCGCAGGAAGCGGAAGAAACGATAAGATACGTGCACGCATGTCGTGTATAGCCCCGCGCAGGATGCGCCCGAAGGGTTGTCCATAATATTCTCTAGAATCTGTGCGTGTCAGGTTTTTCGGGCTGAGCAGCCGATCGGGCGGCTGCAGTTGTGGTGTGAAACAGAAATTTGACGCACCACCACAACTCCTTCCTAGGCTGATGCGAGGCTTGAGCAGGTTTTTCAAAAAGTGTGTAGTTGTGGCGTGTTGTGGGGCAGGTTTTGCCCACCCCAGCAGATGAGCACGGCGTTGAGAAGGGTACTAGTGCCTTAGTGGAGAGAAGAATGAAGTTCATCAGGCAGTCACTTGACCGCGTTTGCAGAAAATCTTATCTACCGCAGGGAAACGACGGCGAATACACGTAGCGGGTCTGATTTTTCCGCCAAGAATTTCCCGATTAACTGTCTTCCGCGTGCGCCCGAGATTAGACGGCGAACAAACTCTTATCAGATGATCTTCTTGTATCTCATTGTTGAGTGCTTCTTTCCAACTATGATGGTTTCAACGTCACGACCTCTATCTCGTAGAAGGGGTTGCCGTTAACGTCTAGCCTATCACTTACATAGCCTGTGACTTTGACCTGGTCTCCTTCTGTAGGTGCGTATTCGTCCCAGGGTTGGTTCTTCCAAATCCAATGACCTTCAACTGTGAGGTAGTAGTATCTGTCATCTGTCAACACAGCATACACGGTGCCTGGTAGGCAAGGGGTTGTGGTACAGGGGTTTCCAACGCGCAGGTATTCTCCTTTAATGGTCGTGAGAGCCGTGGGGCACACCCTATCTCACCAACACTTATTTTTCCTAGCCCTCTTTTATACCTTGCATACGTTACAAAAAGCCCCACGGTTTTGTAGCTTGGAACCTATCGTAGGAGTTTTTTGGTATATTTATCGGTTTTACCAAAAATTTTAAGAACAGTTTAGCATATATGTGATATATACGCGCATATACATCTTTATAGTACATAGGAGTACTTCTACGTATGTCTGGGATCTGATTCCTAGGGAAATTAAGGGAAAAAGGAGGTGAAAAAATGAGAAAGAGAAAGACTTGGAAAGAACGTTTAGTCCTCGGAAAGAAGCAGGTGTTCAAGGCAGGCATGCGCTTCCGTGGAGAAATTGTAGGAAATCGAACAATTATTAACTTGGAAGCACTCGCACGGGAGTACAAGCTTGGCCAAGCCTATGCTAACATCCGTAACTTAGAATATCGTTCTGACAAAGAAATCAAGCTTCAAACGTTCAAGGACTACCTTGTCCTGCGTAGAGACCTGGTCAAATTGGCGTTCAAAGCCGAACAAAAACCTCGGCCCAATTTTCCCTCTGACGAAGCATACCGAAACACAAAGACCGCACTGCACTACCCAAATGGAGATTTGCTTGTATTGGTGGACCAAGCCGTTTATAATGCTGTGTCTGCCAGCATCGATCAATATGTACTCGATGTGGGACGAGATGGTTACTGGGCGACAATTCATGTCCTCAGTAGTGGCACGCCAGCCGATGTTCGCTCGTACATCGAAGGACTTAACCCGGTTGGTGCGTTATTAGTCGGAGCAATTCCTGTGCCCTGGTATGAAATTGACGGCGATCAGTTTCCGTGCGACCTTTACTATATGGATCTTGATGGAAACTGGAGTGATCCGGATGGCAATGGTAAGCTTAATGACCACACTGGTAACGTGGAACCAGAGATTTGGGTGGGCCGCATTTGGACTCCGACTACAAACGGCAACGACGCTGCGCTCATCAAGGATTACTTCACTCGCAACCATAAATTCCGCCTTGGAATGCTAGGTCACGCCCGCTCAGCACTGGCTTACGTTGATGATGACTGGACAGGTTTTGATGATTGCGCATTTGATGAGCTGTTTCCTGCCTCATTCATCACGAAATACACCAACCCAATGATGACTGACGCCGACCTTTACAAGTCTGAGGTCAACTCGCTACGTTCATGGGTTCAGTTGTGTGCGCACTCGTGGGTACAAGGTCACGCGCTGAGAGTGGGGTCTGTCAACGAGTATATCACAATGCCATACTTCAGAGATACTAACCCACCGAACGCTCATTTCTACAATCTGTTTTGTTGTGGACCCGGCAAGTTCACTTCAAGTGACTATCTGGCTGGGTGGTACATCTTCGACAAGTCTGGTGGTGGTGTAAACCTTGGTCTGGTTGCAATCGCAAGTGCCAAGTCAGGTTCAATGCTTTTCTTTGAAGACTTCTATCGTCCGATGGGTCAGGGCAAGGTCGTTGGAGATGCTTTTGTGGAGTGGTGGAAAGCTCGTGGGCCTTATCACGAAGACTGGGAACGCTACTGGTTCTATGGGCTTGTTCTGCTTGGTGATCCAACCTTGGCATGGTGGAAAGGTGCTGTACCGCAACTCAAACAGCCACACGAAGGAGACGTGTTTGACCACTGGCCCAGAAAAATACAGTTCAGATGGGCCCCCGTGAATCTACCTGGGGTGAAATACACGGTTGAGGTCGATGCTTTCGGCGCAGTGAATTCAGGGAAATGGGCCGAAGAAACGAATCAGAGTTTTGCAACCTATCACAACATCACAGCCAATACACTTGACCACGCTTTTGTTGGTATGCAGCGTGGAAGATGGCGGGTCTGTGCGAAAGTCGACGGCACGATGTGTTCTTGGTCGCCATGGTCATACTTCAAGTTTACAATTTAGATTAGGCGTTGTTCGATCGATCGAGAGCATCAACATCTCGTACAACTCCTAACCGCAATTTCCTCCTTTTTTGTGGCTTCTTTTCTAACATACGCAGCCAGACATGATGCGTATAGTCGTAGTTGGCACCGGCTAAATCGGCGATTTGTCTCAGGTTTGGATGCGGATTATTGCCTTTCACTTCAATAACAAATCGTTTCTTGGTGAGAGTCACAAGTGTGCTGTCTCGGAACCACTCCTCCAAGATAACAAAAAAAGAGGGGAGTTTGCGGGAAGATGTCTCCTGAATATTGATTTTTTCCTTCAGACCTGACATGTTCCAGAATAACTGATACCAATCGATCGTTTCCTCCGTTTCTAAAGGCTGCTTGAACGCAGACGACAAATTCCATGTATGCTTGTCAAGATTACGAGTTGTGTCGACTACAACTGGGTCTCTTTAGGTTCATCGCCTCTTTGTTCGGAGTTAAATTGTCCGAAAAGGCTTAGGGTGGGAGAAATATTTCTACTTCACTGTTTTGGCTTGATATCGCCATTTCTCCAGATGAGATAAACTTTCATTTGCGCTGAGAAACTGAGCGCGTTCAACGTTTAGCTATAGTCTCGTTAAGCGCGTGCACGCAATTCATAAAGTTTTTTCATGTGTTCTTCATGGTCGTAGATCCATGATTTGTCTTTGAAAAATTCGTATGAAATAGTTTGTGATTGCTTTCTTGATCGATCCTCGATTACGTAATCATAGCTTTTCATTGAGCCGTTACTGATCAGTGTTGATAGAGTATCTGTGAGCCCTCTGAGTTCGTCTCTGGGGAGGTATACAAGAACAAATAGAGCGTTATTGCCGAGGATTTTACCTATGCTACGCACAAAGGGTTTTTCTCTGAGTGAAAGGGCAAATTTGGCCATATTTTGTTCATTGTGGAAGTTGAATCTGAAGCAGTAACTGTCGGAGACTGCTTCGAAGTATGGCAAGAGAGGGTCATAAGCTTCGATAAGGCCTTTCGCAATCACGTGTTTTTGGAAGTGGTATTGCACCTTTTGTGGAGGTACATTCAGAAGTTTTGCTATGTCACGTAGTTTACATTCGCCGTTCTTCTGTAACTCTTTTAGAATAATGATGTCGATTGTGTCCGCTTTCTGTGGATAACTCTGTGGCTCCACAAGTGTGTAGGGAAGTGTGGTTCCTTGGCTTTGAATGTCTTCAATCCATTTGTTCCATTCGAAGACCCAACTTTCTGATTCATGGTCATACCAATTGTCGGTCAGGTTCACCGTATCAATACAGGTGGACCAGGACAGATCGATGCTCTGTGCTATCTCCAACTTCTCCATTTCCTTGACAAGTTGCTCGAACTCTTTCGTGTGGTCTATTGGAATTCCATAGATTCCGTAGAAGCTTTCAGGAGTGTCGTAGCGGGCAGTCAAGTATAGCCAATACCCATTTGCTTTCATGGATTCCCAAAGCAATCTTTCATGCCCAGGGGTTGCTCTGGCGAAAACGAAGGCTTTCTTAAGGCCGATAAAGGTGTGGTAAACCTTCGCTCGTAAAGATAAAGAAAAGTGGGATTTTAGATTTTTTATTCTATCGCGAACCGTTGATCGTGGCACGTTTATTCCATTGGCAATTTCTAGTATACTTCTTGGACCGTAAGCTCCTAGTGCTTCCAAGATTTTTATGTCGAGAGAGTCAAGTTTTCTTTGCATTCCTGAATTTTCCTTTGCATTCACACACTCTTAGTAGTATTCCATAGAAGCTGTTTAAAGTCTTTAGCTAAGGCCAACTGTCGTCGCCTACTATGGGATCTCCGTTCGGTTCAAATCCGATGGTTGGAAGGTAACCCGTGTGCACTGCGTGGGTGAACGCTTTGCAGCTCCATCCCTCGACTGTATTCGACATTGTCATTGCCACATTGCAGATTATAGAAGCGCTGAATAAGCACAGAAATGCAACGAACAAAACCTTGAAATTCACGATCTAACACCTCCTTTTACCTTTTTGACGTAGTAACAGTTATTTAGACGCCACAAAACTTAAGACATATGAAACGGCAATATGGAGAACTCATGCCGATTAGAGCTACAGGTAGAATGTGCGAGGAGCATCGACAGCTTGAACTTAGATAAAACCTTAAAGTATGTAAGGAACTTGAAAGCTGGCGATCATGGTATTTTCTTTTATGAGGACCCGCATGAGAAACGTGAAGTTCTCTTTAGCTTTCTGCAAGCCGGCTTGGAGAGGGGTGAAGGAGCGGTCTACGTCGCGGCACAGGAACATTCTGCGCACATCCGTAGGCACATGGAAGATTTTGGATTGGACGTTCAGACCCTTTACAAGGATGGCCTGTTGAGAATCTTTGACTATGATGAATGGTACATAATCGATGGTGAAGTGAATATTCCATACATGACAAAGTTGGGAAATTACGTGTTTCAAGCAGCGATGGAGATTGGACTTAAGGGGCTACGCGGATGCGGTGAAACTGCATGTTTCTTTGAACACAAGAAAGTGAAAGAGCTGGTAGAATATGAGCTCATGATCGGCCGGAAATTTGACCTCCCCTTGACTTCGCTATGTGCCTACGACATGAACCATGCCAAATCTCTCGAGGATAGATTCTTTCTTGGTTTGATCAGGGCGCATGGGTCAGTTGTCACCTCTAGTTTCGCTCAGGAAGTTAAGTTCGAAAACCTCTTTCCCACAATCTTGGATAAGGTGCTTGAAGACGTGTTCGGAGAGATGGGCAAGGAAGCAATTATGAGGATACTTGAGGAGCGCTATTCACTTAAGCCGCTAGAGATTGTTGAAGACCCTGCGTCTTTTATCCAAGGATTGGAGGAACTAGTTGGTTCTGGGGCACAAGTTATCACAAGATCGGTAGTAGCGCAAATCCATTCAAAGATGGGAATAACACAACATAAATAGGCATGCTCCAAGGGAAGATCTTAGCATTAGGATCTGCCTTCTCCGTTAGAACATGTAGATGGAAACTCGCGGTCTTCTCCGCAGCCTGAAAGGATCCGTCATGATCCTGACAGTGGTTACGCGCCGCCTCCTCACTCCAACTATCCTTGGGATAGCGATACGCCTGCTCAACCGAGCCATCTCCATCCTTGGACTTCCCAAAAATCACACGGTACGTCTTATCCTCATGTTTGCGTTCGTCACTGCCCACTATCTCTAACGCTGCCGGGTCCCGCAAACGACAAGCATGCTCATTGGGATAAGGCAAACTGTGGGCTCAGACCTGTCAAGTTTAGGAGTAGCCCGAAAACACGACCAGTTAGCCCGAGAGGAGCTGGATTATGTCATGTTCTCGAGCTAACCACTAACAAATTGCTTTTAATAGTTAATATGTCTTACGTATCGTCTAATTAAACTGTAGAGTTTGTAAGTAGGTACTTTCTGATTATTGCCATGATTTCTGTCACTCCTCCAATAATCATGGAAGTTCCAAAAGCAATGTACAAACCAGATCTGAAAATTAGCGTATTTTTTATAGTAGACATCCAAGGATGCTGGAAAACTACTTGTATAGAACTTGCTTCTCTATTCGCCCCAAAAACCCAGCTTACAGATGTTTCACTTGGCGGCGGAAAATATACGTAAGAGGGTTGGGGGTTGGTTAAGGAGGAGTCAAGAACCAAATCGCTTCCTATTCCTATAATTAGTTCTTCTATTTTCGGGATGTACCGATCTAAGATGACATGAATGGGTTCGGCAAACAAGGAATTTCTAGAAGAGACACCTGGATTGACGAAATTTATTGTGACTCTTCTTTTGTCGTAAGTGATAGACTCCAATATCTTCCATTCGAAAAAGATCGCAAAGCGATTCTCAACGCAAGAAGACGAGCCATACGACAGGTCCATGGTAGATGTACCAGAGGGAGAATCGTAGTTCCAACTATGGGAGAAAACCTCGAATTTACTAGAGTTGTAGAAATTAACATTGCTAGTCTCTCCCATTTGAAAATGGAGGGACAGATTCTCACAACTCGAGGTAATATAGATGTGGGCGAATACCCACTCTCTTGAACTTGGGATACTTGGGATATAAATAGACAATTTCATTTCGTCGATCACTGCGGTACTACCGTCGGCGATAATTGTCATGTCTCCAGGAGGGCCTGTCGATGCCTTTTCAAACGTGACAGAGCTATAATCTTCCATGCCAACAACAAAAAGGAAAATTCCTGCCAAGGGAAGGATGCAAACTATAACTACAACGAGAAGCTTTTTCGCCTTTCCAAAATGTTTTCTCACATCTATTTTCATATTTCGGTTTTCCTCTGTGAAGGAATTTGGTCTAAATCCCTAAAAAATGTTTATCAGGTTTCATCATTGTAGGAAGCCATGTACATGTGCGATGTTCGTGCGCGGAGACAGATGGCTAAAACTGTTGCGCACGCATGATGCTCATGCGACGAGACCTAAAATAGTGACCAGTACCCTTCTATCTCCATGCGTTTCCATTTAGAGACGCGATGGCAAAAGTTCATAGCAAGCATCTATGGTTTATCCTTCGTTTTTTCACTTCTTGCTCTGATCCTTACGGTTATAGGGCTTAGTCAATGGAGGTTCGTCCAAGAAGCCTATGAGCCATCGAGGTGGATCTTTTCGACTTTTGGGCTTTTTTTGGGGAGCTGTGATAATAGGAGTATGGAGTGTTGGTATGACATTTGGTCCCCCATTTTTCATAGGGATACTACTACGATATCTAAATGATGAACAGATTGCCACAAGTTTGATCCGTTTTTTGTGTTGGGCTGTTATTGAAGGTTACGCGCTTCAGATTCTTGTTTCCACTTTTCTTGACATGTACAATGACTTGTTTCTTTTGCCCTTGTTTCTTTATGGAAGGATTGTGGACCCACCATTTACACCGGGATTTATAATGTCATTGACAACCCCGCTATTACCTATCGGCATTGTCCTTTCTTTCTCCATTAGAATTATAAGATACATCAAATCGACACGACTTCAAAATAAAACTTGAAAATAGCGCGTGCGGTTTGCTGAAGCTACGTTCCCGGTGTAACCACTAAAAAAATGCTTATAATAGTTAATATGCTTTACGCAAAGAAAACAACATGCAACGAGAAGGCGTGTAGCTATCCATATGTTAGACGCCAACATTTATAGTTGCTTTGATAGTCGCTGCAATATATCCACGCTAGTCTGTCCATTTCATGGATTAGTTGCATTGTTTTTTGAGGTTTCATTCCTGCTTCTTGTACTATGACTTTTTCACTTACGCCATTTCCTTCGTCATACTTGCGTATGATTCGACGGATCTTACCATATTCAATTTTGTCATGTAGACGGAGTGGTTTCCCCTTCAGTTTGAATTTGTCTTCCCAAATGCCATAGACGTTCTGTAAGTTCCATTCAAAATAGTCCAACCCTTTTATCATCTCACGGGGTGTGATCTTATCTACTTCATGAGCGCGAACATGGGCTAAACTCTGCCGGAAAATGGATGTTGGTCTAGCATCGAGGTTCGCGTTCAAATATCCATATTGAGTCAGCTCGCTACGGTCTAAATCGTATTCTTCCACCAATTCTTCCATCTTCTTGCGTAGATGTGTCAACGTCTCACGCGGGTTTGGAATTTGAGGTTCATGTATATGATGAAGTAGCATAAACTTGAACGAATCATAGTCTGGGTGGAACGAAATTTTATGTACTCTTGTCGTTTCTGGAATGCATGTGGGAATATCACTCAAAGCACATGGTTTATCGCTGAATGATGCCGGGGCTTTTTGTTTGCTATGCAGAGAAAGAGAAGCTTGCCTAAACTTAAAGCTAAAACGACTTCTATCCTCAAGAAGATGACTGGCTTCCGGAGTCAATTTTGCGTCAGCATTCCCAACAAAAAAACCGTAATTATACCGAAGAGCTAAGGCTCCATAAGGAGTTTTCTCAACATGTTGTTCACCCATATCTGGTGGAATAAGTCGCCTCAGTCGGCGGAGCACAGATCTAGACATCCCACTTTTTGCGGCGTCATAGAGAGTGAGGTTAATACCGCCCATAGATTGTTCAAAGGAGGAAGTGCCCAGCATTGCGAAAACGAGGAAATCTCCAATTTCGGGGTCCAGATCTTCTATTGAGTAGAGTGCCTCTCTCTTGAAATCTTCCAGGCTATAGTCTTTGGAGAGCCCAAAATGCTCGTATAGGTCGGTATGCCTAATGATTGGCTTTTCCTTTTGCCAATTCATAACATGAAGGAGTAAGTTGCTCTTGAAATATGTCGACCCACGCTTGACTGGACGCAGCCCGATTTGTCTAGCGTGACCTTCGATCCTAACAGGCATATTTTCATTTGGCAATCTTTCCGTGAAGTTTCTGCAAACATGGTAGGCTTGATTTGAGAACGGAAGAGGGACCAAGGCGAATGTACTGTCGTTTATTTGCTTAACATGGCCGCTGAGGGAGAAATGTTGGTTAGGTTTGACCTGACTGTATTCCTCTATCCGCCTACGTTCAAAGGGAAGCCACAAAGCTCCTACGTCGCGATTCCAAAACTCAAGGAATTTACGCATAATTATCTTCTCTTATTAGGAGCTGCGGGATATAAAAGCTCTAATTAGACGAGAGTAGCCAAAATCTGTACCGACACACCGCCATTTTCACACTTTCAGAATAATCTCCCTCAAGAGAGATTGCGCGCGCTGAAAAATCAAGCTTTTACTTAAGAATTATACGGGCAAACCAAAGACTAAGGCGCAGTGAGCGAGGTGCCCTCGCGCAGAGAAATCTTTCGAAGGATCTTATTCCTTGTGGTAGTCAATATAGCATTCATAATCGTATCTTTTGCTTGTTGATTATGTCCTTCATAATTAAAGAAGACTAAAGAGATAATGAAATCACCTTCGCCATACTTTGCACTGAAAAAAGACGATGTATATTGATTGGCAACTATTTTTATTGGAATTAGGGATTTTAAGTTTGACTCAACAACAGCTATTCTTTCTGAGAAGATGTCTACCTTTGTTTCTGAGAAATCACTGAAATCTTGCTGAATGGGTCTAACACTGAATACTTTGAGCCCCAGTCCTTTCACGAGAGGAGTCAGTTCAAAAGGTCTGGAAGAAACTATCTGATTGCCTTCTATTTTGAAAACTGGAGAAGTTGTGTCTAATTTTCTTTTTATTTTTGGATCGTATGCCCAATATGAAGGAATGTCAGCAATATTGATGAAAATACCACCTTCTCTTACAAAATCAAGGATTTTCTTGAAGGAGGAGAGATCCTTCAGATCAGACTCTGGATAGACTCCACCATAAGGATTCAAGATGGCTACATAGCTATCAAATGGTTTATTTACATTAGTCGTTGTTGCTTTCAGCTCTGGAAGTGCATCAAAAGCTTCCTTCCAATCTAGAGGAGAGAGGTCTGTGTATGTGCATATATCTGGATCCATCATATCATTTCCCATATCATTCAGAACTCCGATTTTTGGATTCTTCCATCGTCTGCTGAGTCCATATTGATGAGCTCTCCCTGAGCTGAACCATTCTAGAACAAGAATCAGAATAAGCAAAGGGAGGCTAATAGTCCAAAACACCATGTTCTTATTCAGAGAAACTTGGTCATTGATGACAAATGAATGCTGAAATACCAAAGTAATCAGAGTTGTCACAGTATGCAGGACCCATAAGTGGTTTGTGAAATGTTTTCTATAGAATGCGGAGCCGATATATGTGGGAAATAGCAGGAATGAGATTATGGCCAATAAAACCTGAATGTAGAAGATGATTCCGTGCTCTGTTGGAAAGACAAGTCTGTCTAGAAATGAAATTAGCCAATTTCCATATATACCAACAAGGACACCGAGAAGGAGAAATGACAGGCGATTGTCAAGTCTTTCAGACATAATTCTGATTCGGCTTTCTTGATATTTTAGCTTTAAAGCTTTAGTCTTTTTTGTTGCGCGCGCATTACTTGTCTTATATTTCTTCTTTGGTTGCGCCCCAATTATCATAAGCCCACCCGACTAGAGCCCACCTCAAACCGCGTTTTTCAGCGATGTGTTTGGCAATGTTATGATCCAAGCTTTTGTTCATGCGGCGGATCCGCTGCGTCACGTTCCAAGGATTAAGCTTGTACTCTGAGAGCTCTTCGGCGATATCCTTTGGTAACTTTCCCGCTGGTCCAGCTCTGTACAGTGCAGCGAGGATCTCCTGGTCGACCTTGTCTCTACATGCAGTAGAGCGGATGTAGTCGTCGTCGAAGAGAAAGGTGTGTTCGAGGCCCTGGATCATGTAGCGCTGGGTCCGGCGCAGCTCCCGAATCTCACGTCTGATCCCGTATACGAGCTGCAGCAGATACTTGTAGCTGCCCTTCTTCATCCAGATTTTCCGCTTTTTCCCAAGCCTTTCTATGGTCTCCGCAGCAACGGGAGAAAGATGTCACTGGTAGGCGTGCTTGAATGCGCTTCACCAGTGCGAGAGATGGATGAACACAATCTCTCTTTCTTCATGAGACTCTAATTTAGGCTTCTTCTCGCTTTCAACGTACCCATAGACGAAGGACAGGAGACTGATCAGCAGATAGAAAACCATCAAGAAAGGATTTCCAAAGCTTAACAACAGCAAATTGACTCCGTGAAGAGGACCCCCAAACATGAAGACAAAGAAAGAAACAAACGTCAGCAACGCAGCAGAAATGCCTATGACATCCCATTGGGTAGATCGCTTCAACGGCATCCCCACTACTTTATTGAGTATCAAGATTCCATATAAACGTTTCTGCACGAACTAAGGATAGTTAGCCAAACGCGCGTACATCAATGTGCACAACGAAACAAGAATAAAGGGAGGGTTTGCGGGAGATGTCTCTAGTACTGGATTCTTCAATAGTTGTTATTAGTGCCAACTTCGGGAATAGACTATAGGGATGCACATGGAAGACGGAGCAAGATCAGAAAGCAAAAGGCTGCTTCTGATGGGGAGTAGTGCTTTCAAGGATAGGGAATTGCCCGTTGAGGTGAAACAAAGGATAGATAAAGCCATCGAACGCGGGATGACGATTATCGTGGGAGAGGCTCATGGAGCGAACAGGATTTATCAGGACTACTTGAAGGCTAGAGGTTACAGAAATGTTGTGGTTGGACATGCGATCAGATTGAGGTATAACGCAGGTAACTGGAAAGACGTGAAATACGGAAGGAATCTCAAAGAAAGAGAGACGAAGATGATTGAAGATTGTGATTCCGCCGTAGTCATTTGGATGAATAACAGCAGTGTTATAGCTAATAACCTTGAAATGCTCAAAAGATCGGGCAAACCTACTTTCGTATACGAGTGTTCAAGTGAAGCTGACGAAGTTAGAGCTGGCGAACTTGATACTAACCGCGTCTACGACCAATTCTATTACATGAAGGAACACTACAAGACGCAAAAGCAGCGTCACAGACGACGCTAGAGGCATGCATGACCGACTTTTCAGTGCTTTCCAACAATTTCATTTGCTCCTTAGGAGGGTCCGTCAATTTTTTCGGGTGTGGAATCTCGGGTGTTTTGGCTAATTTTGTCCTAAAACATTAAATGGGATAATGAAATCTCCATTTTAAGAAAAGGAGCGGTGAGAAACGAACCAACAGGTAGGTGAACATCCGGCAATTCAAAAGAAGCGACCGACAGGCGTGTTAGCGTTCACCATCATTTGGATTGGTCAGGTGATATCATTACTTGGCACTGCTATGACAGGCTTCGCGCTCACTATCTGGGCTTGGCAAATTACGGGACAAGCAACGGCTCTAGCTCTGGTTGGATTTTTCGCGTTTGCCCCAGCTCTACTAGTTACACCTTTGGCTGGTGCCTTGGTGGATCGCTGGAACCGGAAATTCGTGATGATGATAAGCGACCTCGCCGCCATAATATCTACGATAGTTGTTTTTCTGCTGTTCTGGAGCGGCAATTTGCAGATATGGCATCTTTTTGTTACAGGGGCATTTTCTGGTGCTTTTGGGGCTTTTCAGTTTCCTGCATATTCCGCAGCAGTGACGACTATGGTTTCCAAAGAGCAGTATGGCCGGGCCAGTGGCATGCTTTCTACGGCGCAATTCGCCTCAAATATCTTCGCCCCTGTAATGGCAGCAATCTTTTTGGGCATTATTGGTATTGCGGGCATCCTGGTAATTGACATGTTCACCTTTTTGATAGCAATTGGAGCTCTACTTGCTGTTCATGTGCCACAACCAGTTATAACCCAAGAGGGACAGAAAAGCAAAGGAAGCCTCTGGAAAGAGTCAGTCTATGGCTTTCGGTACATTCGTGAGCGACCCAGTTTGCTTGCCTTACTGTTGATTTTCTTCTGTGTCAATCTGGCTGCCCCTTTCGCTTTCACACTCTTATCCCCAATGCTTTTGGCGCGAACTGGGAATGATGTAGCAGCGTTGGGAATTGTACAATCGGCTATTGGCGTAGGTGGATTGGTTGGTGGGGTGGTGCTCAGCGTCTGGGGAGGCCCAAAGCGCAAGATACATGGGATATTGGTTGGATTGATACTCCTTACACTCGGCATGATGTTGATAGGCTTAGGACGGAGCCCCCTCATCTGGGTCTTAATCGCATTTTTCATGATATTTTTTGCTCCGATCATCAACGGTTCCAGCCAAGCTATTTGGCAAGCCAAGGTTGCTCCCGATGTGCAGGGGCGCGTGTTTGCTGCGCGAGGAATGATTGCTCAGATTGGTGCGCCGGTGGCTATGTTGCTGGCGGGACCCTTGGCTGATCGTGTCTTCGAACCGGCTATGATGTCAGGAGGTAGTTGGGTACCCCTATTTGGCTGGCTGGTGGGTACTGGTCCCGGAGCTGGCATGGCGTTGATGTTTGTGATCGCTGGGGCTTTGGGGATGCTTGTAGGTCTTGGAGGGTACACAATCCGTATAGTACGGAATGTTGAAGACATCTTGCCCGATCAGGCTGTAGAAGTCAAACCTTCAGATGAACTTGAATCTGAGACTTTTTCTGATAAGTCGAATTTGTGAACTTTCAGGGTGCCTCAAGCCCAACCTATTATCAGTTTGGATGTCGCTTGGCCACACCTCCGCGTGTGGGGCTAGGGGATACGCGCGCATGTGCGCCACCGCCTCGGACCGACCACTTAGAGGGCGATAAATAGCCATTCAGCGCATGCATGCCTAAATCATGCGCGCCTGCATACCCTTGGATGTGTTTTCCTAAGTCTATAGGTGCTTGCCTCGGATTGACTTTTATCCAACTACACATCCTATCTTTTCGATGATCATGTCCTACGAAGAAAAGAGCATAAGAGTGCTCCCCGAGGATACAGACGCGTTTGGACGGTTGAATTGGCGCGTGTACTGTCGCTATTGTGAACAAGGAGAAGCGGGTTTGATGGAACGCTTGGGTTTCACCCCGATGTATTTTCACAAGATACACAGAATATCCTTTCCTAGGAGGGCGGCCCATTTCGAGTACGTCTCACCAGTCTCCCCAGAAAATCTGATCGATCTGGAGACTGAAGTCAAAAAGGTTGGCATCACATCAATAACTTTGTCGCATACTTTCTACAAAAAGAGAAGTGAACAAAGTGAGCGGACATTGACGGCCAAAGCAGAAGTGACAGTTGTTGCTTACGATGATCGACTTCGCGAGAAGACTGAACTGCCCAGAAAGCTAGTGGACACGTTAAAGGCATTGGGTATTCAAAAGGAAGATTAGTCTCTCCACGCACGATAGTGGCGCGCATGCCATAAAAAATGGGGAGGTTTGCGGGAGCTATCGCCACGGTGGTGGGGTTGTGCTCGCGCAGGCTTAGGTAACTTCCCGCTCCATCAACACGTAAACAGCTGAAATGCCGGTCGGAGCGCCTAAGCCGCCTATGGATTTAGCTTGCCATCCCTCTTTTGCCATACGATTGATCTTAGCGACAAGTTTCCGACAAGTGCCAGTATCGTAGACGATTTCATATTCCTTCATTTCAAGGGCCTCCATTCTGAGTCTCGAGGATTCCTATATTTGCCTTTGGGAGTGGACGATACAAAATCTTTGGCTGCACGATAAACGGGTAATGGACACTTTTTCATTTCTATCCTATTAAAGCCTAACCTTACCTTGTCATAAAATCTCTAGCATACATGCACACAAGAAGTAATGTATTTAAGATGCTTTTTTGAGGGTAATGCATCACCTACTGAAGGAGAATCTTCTGCATTGACGGCAGATTCGATGAGAGGTAGCATACTTGGTGGAGACGTTATTCGGACAGCCTTGACTCTGGCATGGCCAGTAATGCTGTCCAATGCCTTTGAGACAGTCTACAATTTGACGGATGCCTTTTGGCTGGGAAAGCTAGGACCAGAGGCAGTTGCAGCGCCATCAATCTCTTGGCCGATAATGTTTCTTTTCATCTCATTGAGCGCGGGCTTTGGAATATCTGGGATCTCTCTGGTGTCTCAGTACACGGGCGCTGGGTTGCCTGAGAAGGCCAACAAATCCGCAGGCCAATTACTCTTTGTTCTCTTGAGTAGCTCTTGCGTTGCAATGATTCTGGGCTTCCTTTTCGCAGGTGATATACTGGCTCTGATGGGCACCTCGCAAATTGTCCGAGCCACCACCACTCCGTACTTGCAGGTGATGTTCTTATCTATGCCGTTTCTGTTTTTTCATTTCGGATTCAGAGCAACGCTGAGGGGCTATGGAGACACAAAGACGCCGATGATCCTGACGATTACGTCCAGCGTCCTTGATACCGCGTTGGATCCCTTCTTCGTGTTCGGCTGGGGCGGCATCCCTCCGATGGGTGTTGTTGGCGCTGCGTTGACTACACTAATGACGAGAGGGCTGGCAGCAATCATTGGGATGTACCTTCTGTTCTCAGGCAGAGTTGGGATAAAGCTCAAACTATCAGACTTGAAGCCGGACCTTAGTTGGATGAAGAAGGTTGTTTCGATAGGCGTTCCATCTGCCATCGGTCTCAGTGGAACTGCTCTCGGGTTTGTGGTACTCATCAGCCTGGTCTCCATAGAAGACAGACTATTGCCTGGAGAGGGCATACTGCTAGCCGCCTATGGGATCGGCAGTCGATTGATAAACTTCATCAACATTGTTCTCTGGGGTGGCGTCAGCGCAATATCTACGATGGTCGGGCAAAACTTAGGGGCAAATCAGGATGCACGGGCGGTTGAAACCGTCAAGAAACTCTTGCTTTCTTTCTTCATCCTATCCCTGACAGGAAGCGCAGTGATCTATTTCTTGCGAGTTCCGCTTTACACGCTGTTCATCAGCAGTCTAGAGGTCCTCGATGCGGGGTCCACGTTCATCACCTTCTTTGTCTTCTCCGTGCCATTCTTCACCATCTTCCGTATGGTAAGCGGTGTGTTTGAGGGGGCAGGCAACACCAGGCCTTCTATGGTTTTATCACTGATTCGACTTTGGGGATTACGAACCCTGTTAGCATATGTGTTCTACTTCTTCCTTGGGATGGGCGCCGCAGGCATATGGGCTGGCATGGCGATTGGAAACGTTGGAGCTGCAGCGCTCTCGGTCGCATGGCTTTCCAACGGCTCATGGAAGAGGAGGGTAATAGAGGAGGAACCGCGCATGATAAGACCATCACCTGAGTTGTCTACGTAGGGCAACGATGATCGAGAAAGAGAGATCTTGATGAATGCATGTTGATGAATGCATGTATATGCGCGCATAACTGTGAGTGGGCACGATGTAGCTGTCACCAGCATCGAAGCTCGGTCGACTTGGGTGCCCAGGGGTCAACCGGTATACATCAGCGTGACGGTTGAAAATCAGGGTGAGGTCGCAGAGACTTTCGATGTAATTGTTTATGCGGACAGAAATTCTGGGGACTTGCATTATGGCATTGGAAATGAAACTGTGTCTTTAGACATTGGAGAGTCAGAACCTTCTAGAGTTTGTTGGGAATACCACAGATGTTCCATGCGGCACCTACTGGATCACCGCAGAAGCTATTCTGGCAGAAGATGGAGACCCAGAGGATAATATCGCCCGTACGAAGATTGGAGGCATCTGTGTTCCCTTCAACCCCGCTCCAGTGGATATTTTGGATTGCTGATGCCCATAGCTTGAGTGATACTCGCGCTAGTACTACTAGGAGTTGCCGTACTTGGACTCTTCAAGCTCTTGATGTCGGTAACACTGCGATGGCCACGCATGCATGCAACTGACTGAACCCTCTTGAACCCAAAAAAAGGGAAAGTCGAGAGTCGGCTTGTTCCGCTCACTCGCCTCGCTCAAACAGCAAGTAATGATAGGCGTCCGCTCCAACACTCACTTGAGCGCAAGAATACATGTGGAGACGCCAGCCATTCTTTTGCCATTGCATAATTTGTTTACCGACATCCTTGTAGTTCTTAACTTGCACGCATTCGTATTCTTTCAATCTAACTCACCTCCATATTGGTTTATTCAGGCAAGTCTTCAAAGACCTGTTTCATGCTTTCCCGATACTCTTGGAACGCCGTTCGACCCTTGTCGGTGAGGTGGAGCGTAGTGTGAGGCTTCTTGTCTAGAAACTCTTTCTCTATTGCAACATAACCTGCATTCTCTAACTTGCTTAGATGTGAGGATAGGTTGCCCCATGTCAGTCCGGTTTGGCGTTGTAGGAAGAGAAAGTCTGCACTTTCAACGACGAAGAGATTGGCCATGATCATGAGCCTGGCAGGTTCATGAATTGTCTTGTCGATCTCTGAAAATGAAGGCACTTCGCCCTCGTTGGCTTCATTGCTCGTCACTGCCGCCGCCACCCATTGTATCCGTAGCTGATACAGGATATCTGCGTACGAAGCGGATCAACATGGTCAACCCAAAGAGAAGGATCAGAGTACCCAGCAGAATCACGTAGTAGTAGAGCGGGAAGTAGAGGAAATGTCCAGTGACAAATATGATGAGAGTCAGCAAAGCATATGCATACAGCCGTCTTATCCTGAAAGTGTAGCCGACTACATAGAATGAAGCGGCTACCGACACCCCAATGACTAGCATGCGGTTCTCAATTGCAGATAACAGCCAAATCGGTGTACCTCCACCCAAGACCTGCATGAAAGCAACAACACCCAAAAGCGCGAACAATGAAAACACCATGACTGCTATAGCCACCAGAGCTTTGACTCTATGTGGAGCAAATTTGACGAAACCGATCCTAGGAATCGTAAAGACTCTCTTTGCGGCAGCATAAGCTGAAACGGCAACGAACCAGAGTATCCAGCTCATCCACACCATATCTAAGATTAGCCATAGGCCGACGCTCAATATGAAGACCCCCGCGAAAACGTCTAATAGTCCATCCTGGTGATAGGACGTGTAGGCCTTTCTCTCAATTCTTTTCAAGTTGATTGTTTCTGCCATTCCACGTTACCTATGCATTACAATATACTTTGTTGCATATAAAGCTTTGCACTGCAAAGTAATTTGAGCAGTGGTGAAGGTTTCCGAAGAGCACTGATACTAGAAAAATGGGGGGTTTGCAGGAGATCTCACCATACTTCATTAGTTCACCAGTAAACTTTATCTAATGGAACGGACAGTCTTGTTCTACGAATTTCACCAAAGTCGGAGGAAAAGTTTAGAAAGGCTGTGGAGGAGAAGAAATGAGCAGACCTGAAAAGCCCCACATGAACATAATCGTAATCGGACACGTAGATCACGGAAAATCCACAACCATAGGACACTTATTCTACCTAACAGGCACGATCGACGAAAGAACAACCAAGAAGTATGAAGAAGAAGCCAAAAAGCTTGGCAAAGAAACCTTCAAATTCGCCTGGGTTCTAGACAAGCTGAAGGAAGAACGAGAAAGAGGACTAACCATAGACCTCGCCTTCTGGAAGTTCGAGACACCGAAATACTTCTTCACCGTCATCGACGCACCAGGACACAGAGACTTCGTCAAAAACATGGTCACTGGAGCCAGCCAAGGCGACGCCGCCATCCTCTTCGTCTCTGCCAAGAGGGGAGAGTTCGAGGCAGGAATCGGTCCAGGCGGACAAACCAGAGAGCACGGCTTCCTAGCCTACACGCTGGGCGTAAACCAGATGACTGTGGCCATCAACAAGATGGACGATGCGACCGTCAACTGGAGCCAAGAGAGATATGAAGAAATCAAGAATGAGATCTCTCGGATGTTGAAGATGGTTGGGTACAAGGTTGAGAAGGTCCCGTTTGTGCCAACCTCAGGGTGGACAGGTGACAACCTGATGAAACAGAGCGAAAAGATGCCATGGTACAAGGGTCCAACCCTGTTTGAGGCTCTGGATACCTTCGAGGTACCCCCAAAACCCATTGAGAAGCCATTGCGTCTTCCCTTACAAGATGTTTACACGATAACAGGAGTCGGAACCGTCCCAGTTGGGAGAGTTGAGACTGGCGCGCTAAAGGTCGGCGATCAAATCGTCTTCATGCCGGGAAATGTCAAAGGAGAGGTCAAGTCCATCGAGACGCATCATGTTAGCATTCCTAAAGCGGAACCTGGAGACAACATCGGATTCAACGTTCGAGGCCTGGCTAGAGGGGATATTCGGCGGGGAGATGTCGGTGGACACCCCAGCGATCCGCCGACTGTTGCAAGAGAGTTCATCGGACAGATAATTGTGATATATCATCCAACAGCAGTTGCGGCAGGATACTCTCCAGTCTTGCATGCACACACGGGTCAGGTTGCCTGTCGCTTCACAGAGCTGATCAAGAAGCTGAATCCACGGACAGGCGAGACTATTGAGGAGAAGCCTGCTTTCTTGAAGACGGGTGACGGCGCTGTTGTTAGGTTTGAGCCTTTGCATCCCATCGCTGTTGAAACTTTCGCCGAGTTTCCTGAGCTTGGGCGCTTCGCGATACGTGACATGGGAACCACAGTAGCGGCTGGGGTCATCAAAGAGATCACGCAGAAAGGATAAACTGCTGCATTCTCTAACTCAATCTTTTTCCTTTGCCTAGCCAGTGGTACGGAGAACGTAGATTTTCTAAGAGTAATGGAAGCCTACTCTTTTCTGACGAGGCAGTACCTCCTATAGCATTTAACATACCTCGCTTATTGAGCTCCAAATAAGTCCGCTCGCGTTTTTTAGAGAAACTCAGCCTTCAATGGCTTCGCCTAGAAGAAAGCCTGTCCTTTTCATAGCTACCTTTATTTCTTTATCTTCTCGTTTGAAGGCTTCTAGGTCCGTTTTCCTCTTGATGTGATCTGTATAGTAATAGGTCGGTTTCCTGTTGGCGTATTTTCGGTAATATCCTTCTTTGTCTAGTGTGTGATCCATGTGTTTCAGAAATGATTCAATTTCTTCTGGGGACGCGTCTTGGTATTCGTCGATTTGCAGGATGGAAGAGAGCGGCAGTCGGGGTCTAGTTGGAGGTCGCTCGTCTGGATGGCCGATGCAAAGAAGAGTCAAAGGCAACACGCCTTTCGGAAGCTTCAGTATTTCGATTAGCTTCTGGTTTGCAAGCGCTGAGCCGACATATAGGGAACCTAACTCATAGCATTCGGCAGCTATGGTCATGTTTTCGGCTGCCAATGAGGCGTCTACTATACTCAAGAGTTTCAGCGAGTTGCCATAGTCATGTCTTAGGCAGTGATCGAAGTCTAGGCTATCTAGGGTTTTGACAAGTCTTCTCAGGTCCGCACAGACCACAAGGACTACAGGAGCGGTGAGAGAGGAAACTCCACAGGCATCAAGCACTCTGCTTCTCCTTTCTGTGTCTTTTATCCAGATTATGGTGTAGGTTTGGAGGTTGCATGCGGAGGGTGCACGTTGTCCAGCCTCCACAATCTTTCGTATGATAGCGCCTTCAACAAGTGTAGACTTGAATCGCCTAATGGTTCTGCGATTGAAAAGCAACTCCAAATTTTTTGGAACACTCTCAGTCAAACATCTCCACCTCATTGCATAGAACGATATCAAAGGCAATAACAAGCATTCCATCGCTCTTCTTTAAGACTTTCCTTAATATGGTTCGCAGAATGCCCACGTTGCCAACAACTATCCTGCGCGCACTCTCGCCTTTTACAAACTCAACATTCATCCAACATGCGCGCATATTCACTGAAATCCGATTATCAGTACGAATAGGAAAATGGCTGAAATTAAGACTGCAATTAGAATATCCAGAACGACTCTGCGGGTCTTGAGGAAAGGAATGAAGAAAGGTACTTGGCTCTTGTAGTTCTGAAAGGATTTTGCATATTTTCTGGATAAATGCTGCTCTTCTATGATAGCTAGCAGAATGTAAGCGAACAGTTCAATGAACCAGACACCTATCGTCTGTGATGGACTCAGGAATCCGACACCAAAAGTGTTGTTGAGGATCCAGACGCTCCAGCTCGTGAAACCAAGCGTTGAGAGTATCATTCCTAAATATTGAGGATGTCTGACCAACCCATAAGGTCCCGAAGTGACTAATCCTTCCTTCTTCTTCATCCAAAGATAAGCCACAGAGTAAACGAGAATCAAGAGACCACTGATGATTAATGCCTTCTCTGGAATGAGGAAGGGCGCAAAGAAATCGGATAAAGCTCTGGGAAGGTTGACTGGAAGATTCGCAAAAATCATGATTAAATAAGTAGCGAAGGGAAGAGTCATCAAACTCGTCCAAGCCCCGGGCACCGATTGCACAAGAGGAACTAAGTAGCCTGCAACCTTCAAGATTCCCGATCGTATTCCTTCTGTGGTCATTTTTCTTTTCCTCTTATAATATGGTGGGGAGTAGGCTAATAATCCCATGTTTTGGAACGCCTTGTTCTGATCTCTGAACACCCTCAAATTGGGTTCTTGCTTCTACGGTTGCGTGGCAGGATGCGCACGCGGTGTGTTCTAAACTATAGAATTTTATCTCTAGATTCTTATAATAGTATGAGAACCATGAAACGTCGCAATATTAGACATGCTGTCGAGGTTACCCTGACGGCACTTCTTCTCTCTCTGCAATACATACTCGTTGCAGGTCCCTTCATCAGCATCATGTTTGCTCCACTATTCGTTTACCTCATCTCTCTTCCAGTGTTTTATCCTCATTTAGAACGTGAAATTGACTTGCTTTTTTTCTCTAAGGACTTCATCTTTGGTCGAGTAATTGTTGTGATAGGACTCGCAATCTTCCTGTTAGCGGGTTTTCAATTTTTAAGAAAACAGGAAAAGTTGGTTGTAGCAGGAGTCTATTCCGTTGTGAGGCATCCGCAATATCTTGGAATAGTAGTCATAACTTTAGGGCTTTCTATAATGTGTCTGCAATTAGCCAGCCAGCCACAGATTTTGTTAATGTGGATAGTTCAAGTTTTTGGGTATATCCTGCTTGCGCGCTACGAAGAATGGCATCTTGTAAAAGAGCACAAAGCAGAATATCAGCAATATAAACAAAAGGTTCCCTTCATATTTCCAGTGTCTTCCCCACCTAAAATCCCTGAAACACTCTTTACGCTCCTCCTAGTACTCGTCATCGCGTTTCTATGCCTGGCAATACACCCTACTTAGGTCTACAAGGAACCAGCGCGTGCGAAATACGAGAAAAGAAAGGTTCAAATTTCCGTATAATATTTGACACGTGAGTGCTCCAAATGGGTAGAGTTGCTATTGTGAAGGGAACGCGTCCTGTCGAAACGACGGTTAAGGCTCTTGAAATGATAGAGTCTGATCTTGATGGCGTCCTCTCTGAAAGGAAGCCATTCCTGATTAAGCCCAACTACATAAACTCGGAGCATCCTTCAACCGGAATTACAACAGACAGCAGAGTAATAGAAGGGATCGTCAAGTTCTTGAGAGGGCGCGAGATAGAAGGGATTATCATAGGTGAAGGAAGCGGTTGGGGAGACACCTTCCAAGCATTCAAAGCTGCAGGTGTTGACGCAGTTGCTGAGCGATGGGACGTGAAACTGGTCGACCTTAACAGAGACGAATTCATCGAAGTTGAACCACCTACTCCTCTAGCGCTTAAGAAGGTCAAGATTGCGAAGACAGCTTTGGAAAGCACCATAATCAGTGTTCCTAAGCTCAAACCCCACAGAATAGCCACCGTCACATTGAGCATTAAGAACATGATGGGTGCCTTGGCCTCTAAGGGCTCCATGCACAGGGGTAACCTCAGCAAAAATATCGCCGATTTGGCATCTGTTCTAACACCTAGCATATCAGTCGTCGACGGAATAATCGCAGGGGAAGGTCACGAAACCAGCGGAAATCCCGTAGAGATGAACTTGGTTATTGCAGGCACAGATCCCGTGGCAGTTGATGCTGTTGGCGCTGCAGTGATGGGTATACCGCCAACAGATGTTAAACACTTACTCTTCGCAGAGAAGAAGGGGCTCGGAACATGCAACCTAGAAGAGATAACCGTCCTGGGAGAGCCCATAGAGAAGGTCAAACGGAAGTTTCACAGATCGTTCTCATCAAGGCTCCTTTCTCGCCTTGGTTAGAAAAAGCCAAGTGGATGTTAGCCAGAGTACCTTAATGCCCTCTTAACTTCCTTTTGAAAATTCTGCCTATCCATAAAGAAAGTTTCAATTGGTTTTCCGTATACCACACAGGGGGGAACTTGGCCTCTCTTTTCCACCTCTTCCGGCTCCTCAAACTTGTTTATCATTCTTATCGGAATATTCAGAGCAACTTCTCTTATTGATTTCTTGATGCTCTCTGAGAAATAGATGCAAAAGGGACATGACGGATCATAGAAGATTGAGGCTCTTTCCGTATCTTCTTCTTGCGGGATGAACTTCTTTTCTTCAGGGTGATAAATGTACTCTTTCTTGAGTGGATAGTAAAGAAGGAAGGGATCATCCTCTTTCACTTTTTTGAATCCCATTCTTCGATAGAATTTGTGCTGGGGATACCAACCTGGAACCTCAAACGCCCATGTTACAAACGCAAGCGGGATATCATTATTGAAGGCTAGTTTTGGTTCCTTCATGTCTTCCATCAGAGCCTCCAACAAGGATTTTCCTATCCCTTCTCTGAGATTCTTCTCTTCTGGAACAAATATGCAGCCTATCTCAACCAACCTTTCTTCTAGATTGGGCCGATACTGTATCAAGCCTACAGGTTCTGAGTTCAAGTAAGCCAGCTTGGCTATGGTTCCATACTTTTCGATAGCCTTAATTGCCCATTTCTTCTTGGCGTCCATGCCTTCAACGAATAAGGGATCATT
>Ga0209636_10000170_pt1 | contig 54618 bp, 45 predicted proteins | sample DeeMarSWOR152_54_FD_187464 | JGI IMG/M metagenome (GOLD analysis project Ga0209636, IMG submission 187464) | Marine sediment microbial communities from White Oak River estuary, North Carolina - WOR-1-52-54 (SPAdes) (version 2) | ecosystem: Environmental > Aquatic > Marine > Intertidal zone >...
AGGATCAAAGGGACGAATGATCAAGGTTTCCCCCACACCGAGAGGGGCTCCAATGCGACCCCTAATATAGGTTGACCGTGATCCCAGTACCTCCGGAACATCAAATCCCCCCTGCACCGCCACGTAAGCCCGAAGACCTTTTTTCCGCTTCTTGAACTGCAATACGTCGCCCTCCTCCATGGTAAAGGCAGTCCACTGGGGTGCTGGCCGGTCATTCAGCCATGGGTCCAAATCAGCGCCGGCAATAGACATGGTGACCTTATTTAAGGCCTGGAGCTTAAGCCCTTGAAAGGTGGTTTCCAGGGCTGCCGCGTTGTCCAGGTTCCGCAGCAAAAGATTGGCGATCACAAACGAGCGCTGGTCCATGGCGCCTGATATCGGGATGCCGTATTTCATCAAACCATGGCGGCCCAAATCCTGGATCGTTGTCTGAACGCCGGCACTAAGGATTTTGAAAGCTTTCAACAAACTCCCCCAGATGCCTTTCCCCCGCCAGCCTGGCCTCTTTCTCGGACACAGCCGGACACTGAATGTAGTCCCCCGGCCTGATGAGCGTGGGCGGGAACTGCTTCGGATCATAAACCGCAACGAAGGTGCGACCGATGTAGTTGAAACCCGACGGCGAGTCCACGGGCAGGATGTTGGCCTGCGCCGCGGCAAACCCCACGGAACCGCCGGGCACGAACGACCGCGGGGTTGGGAGCCGAGGCACGCGCAGACCTTCGGGCACTCCTCCCAAGTAGGCCAAACTGCATATAAACCCTAAAAAATACACCGGATAAGCCTGGGCCGAGAAGAGCTGGATCACCTCATCCGGCGTGAGACCGGTGTGCTCGGCTACCCGGTCCAAGTCGGGGCCCTGGGCCGGGCTGTATGTAGTTGGAATGCGAAACAACCTTGGCGAGGGCAACTCGATCTCCACCAAGTTGGCGTTGACTTCTTCAATGAAGCCCCGAATAGTCTCCTCCTCCACTAGAAACGGGTCAAAATAGACGACCACCGATCGATAGGTGGGAATGACTTCCTCCAACCCGGGATATGAGCCCTGTTCCAGGCCAAAGGCCAGCTGTCGAGCTTTGCGGTTCACCTCGAGGCTCACCTTCTCCTCGTATTCGACGAGGATGGAGCCCTCGGCGACCGTCCTTATTTTGGGGTACCCCTGGTCCATCCTTTCACAATTTCCCCAGTAACCTAGCCGGTTATCTTCTGAAGGGCGGTCCTCATTCTCTCCATGGCTATCTCCAGGTTCTCATAGGAGTTGGCGTAGGATATCCTGATGTGGTCCGCTCCATAGTCTCCCAGGGCTGTTCCTGGGACCACTGCGATCTTGGCCTCGTCGAGAAGGTACCAGCTCAGTTCCTCGGGCGATTTGCCCAGGGACTTGATGTTCGGAAAAACGTAGAAGGCACCTTTTGGCTCGACAACATCAATGCCGGGCATCTCCATCAGGGCACCATAGACGAGGTTTCTGCGGCGATCAAACTCCTTAACCATCGTCTCGGCCTCATCTTGAGGGCCGTTTAGGGCTTCGATGGCGCCCCATTGGGCAATGGAGGCAGCGCAGACCGTGATATACTGATGAATTCGAATCATCGCCTGGGTTAGATCTCTCGTGGTCGCGGTATAGCCGAGGCGCCACCCGGTCATGGAGTAGATCTTGGAAAACCCATTTACCGTAATCGTACGTTCCCTCATGCCGGGAAACCCTCCCATACTGAAGTGGCGATTTCCCGCATAGATCATCTTCTCGTAAATTTCGTCGGAAAGAACGAAAAGATCCTGCTCCCGAGCGAGTTGAGCCAGTTCCTCAAGTGCGTCAAGGGAATAGACTGCACCGGTTGGGTTATTCGGGGTGTTAATAACCACCATTCGGGTCTTCGGGGTTATTCGTCGGCGAAAATCTTCGATGTCTGGCTTGAACTCATTTTCCTCTCTCATGGGAACCGAGACGGGAACGGCTCCTGCGATTTGAGCGCAGTAGAAGTAATGGAGCCAGCAGGGATCGGGAATGAGAACTTCATCTCCGGGGTTGAGAAGGGCCACCATCGTTACGAAGACCGCTTCGTTGGCCCCCACGGTGACGATGATCTCCGTCGCTGGATCATAGGAGAGGCCGTTGTCCTCCTTCAGTTTTCGTGCGATGGCATCCCTCAATTCGGGAACGCCATAGTTGGACGAGTAGTGGACCTTTCCCTCATCCAGAGCCCTTTTGGCCGCGTCCTTGATATGGGCTGGCGTGTCAAAATCGGGCCGACCGATCTCCAGATGTATGATATCCTCTCCAGCGGCCTGACGCCGGTTAGCCTCTTCGAATATCTTCCGTATTCCGGAAAAGGGGATGGACTCCATACGGTCGGCTACCTTCATCACGTTATCCTCCTTGCCCAATTCCTCCGAGCAACCCCTGGCCAAGAAAGCTCCCGGCAGTGGGTCAAACGAGTTCAGCCATAGGCCTTATGGCTATGTTGTGCTCAGCCAGGATACCTCGTATCGTTCGTATCGCTTCCAGAGCCCCGGGCGTATCTCCGTGCACGCAGATGGAATCGAACTCCAATTCCAAGGTCTTACCATCGATGGTGGTCATAGTGCCTGACTCAAATAACTGCTTGATCCGCGCGCCGATCTCCTGAGGATCCTTGAGGACTGCACCGGGAAGTTTTCTGGACACCAGGGTTTTATCCGCATTGTAAGCCCGATCCCCGTATATTTCCTGAACGACCTTGAGGCCCATGCTCCGTGCAATTTCACCTTTCCCGGAGTGGGCCAACCAAATGAGTTCGGGGCTGATCTCCTTTGTGGCTTCACACATGGCCCTCGTCAATTCCTCGTCCGCCCGAGCCATAGCGTCTAGGGCGCCATGCATTTTTACGTGCTGCAGTTTCATCCCCGCAGCTTCAACGAAGGCTTTCAAGGCGCCGGTCTGATAGACGAAGTAGTCCTTCATCTCCTGGGGCGTAACCTTCATCTCTCGCCGGCCAAAGCCGAGCAAATCGGGCAATCCCGGGTGTGCCCCCACGCCCACACCGTGTTCCTTGGCCAGGGCCACGGTCTCCCTCATGACGTGGGGATCACCTCCATGAAAACCACAGCCAACATTGGCCGAGCTAATAAGCTTTATGACCTCCTCATCGAGTCCCAGTTTGTATCGCCCAAAGCTCTCTCCCATGTCGCAATTCAGATCAACCGCGGTCTTCTTCATGATCCTCTTCTCCTTCCTGGTTATTTCGCCCGAGACCTCCTCTCCTATAGGTACTGTGGGAGAACCCGAACCTGATATTGATGGCGGATTTTGCGACCCAGCACGGCGTCTTTCATCTCGAAATCGAATTGTTCGCCGCAGACCAGACCCATCTTAGTCGGTATCGTCCCCGAAAACAGTACCAATCCATCGGTGGGAAGGCCGTCATCCTTGGGCAACTCCTTCAGCAGCGTTCCCACATCCAAGATGGTTGCCAGGGCATCTTCCTGGTATAACATTCGCTCCCCACCACGGGTTGTCCACGAACAAATAACGATCTGGTCCCAGTGGTCCTTGACCTCGGCGTAAGGCCAAACCAGGGGCGCCATTATCTTGGCATACATCTGCTTTGAAGCGGGAATTGAGAATTTCTCGAACCCACGGTCGGTTTGGTCCCTGCCGACCCCGATGTGGGTCTGATCCTCTCTCTTGAGCACGACGTACTCCACCTCCCCCGAAGACTCCTCGCTTATGACGTCGATGGCATCCGAGGTGGTTACCAAGGAGGGGGAGAAATTCAAGTAAATCGGCGTTCTCGTGGGTCCGGGAACTCCATGCTGACCCAACTCATCGATATGCGCCCGCAAGGCCTCCTTGTTCTTCCCTACCCACCCAGCGCAGATGAGCCGCCACACGGGGAATGTCAATTCTTGTTTTCCGGTTATTGACTCCACGACTAAATTCAGCTTTATATGATCCATGCTACAGCTCTCCGGGGAAGGGGATGCACGGTCTCCTGATCCTTTTCAGGGACTCCCCCCTATATAACAGACTAAATCCCATGTTGCAATACTGTTGGGTTTCCAACCTTCTTAGAAAATGTATAAGAATAGTAGATTGGGTAAAGGACCTCCCAAAAGGAGCATATTATGGAGAAATCCACGGATTATCAGAAGATCTTGGAAATGATTACGGATGAGCAGGTCTTAGCGCTTGAACAGGCTGCACTTAGAATCCCCAGTCCATCCTTCAAAGAAGGCCTGTTGGCTGACTACCTCGCAAATTACATGTCTGATATTGGATTGGAGGTTGAAATGATGGAAGTTCAACACCCGACTCAGCCGGACGAAAAGAGCAGACAGCCCATTGGTCGCTTGGAAGGCACAGGCGAAGGGCCCAGCTTGATGCTCAACGGGCACATGGATCCTGGCGTTGAGATGAGCGGGTGGACGGTTGACCCCTATGGGGCAACGTTCGAGGATGGTTGGATATGGGGGATGGGGGCCCATGACGACAAAGGGGGTGTAGTGGCGGCCATATGTGCGGTCGAGGCAATAAAGCGCTCTGGAGTTGTGTTGAAAGGCGACATAGCTGTCTGTCCCGTGGTAGCCCATAAGTATGGCGGGGCTGGAACGAGGGCACTCGTAAAAAAGGGGGAGCTTGCGGATTACTGCATAAACATGGAGCATTCGGCCAACACCATTGCCAACGTCTGTGTGGGGGTAGTAATGATCAGGATTAAAACATCAACCCCTGATCTGTTCTTCCGGTATAGCCCTGAGGCGAAGGCACAGTACTTCAATGCCATCGAGCAGCAGTGTGAAATCATCCGGAGGATAGGAACGAGCCTTGAGCCCCTGCCACCGGGCGGTTGGCTGCAATTTACTCCACATCCGGAGCTGCCGGGATTCCCTACCCTCACCTTTGATACGATTCATAAGGAGCACTACTACCATCCTTCCTATACGGGGATGTCCACAAGGGAATGCGAGATGTGTTTCCAGATGAGAACTGTTCCGGGGCAGTCCCTGGAGAGCATCAGGGCCGATGTAAAACGGCTTCTGGAGGAAATCAAGGCCGATCGGCCAAACCTCCAGTACGAGCTCACCATACCGGCCAGCGGTGAAGATGATCCCTGGTATATGGAGCCCATGGACGTGGCAAAGGACAACCCCCTGGTGGTTGCCCTTGCGGATGGGCAAAGGATCGCCTCCAAGGAAGACCCAACCGTGGGAGGGGGCCTCCGCATTGGAAATGTGGGAGATGGAAATATCCTCGCTGCTCTAGGAATCCCCACCGTTCAATACGGCCCTGGCGACATACGAATCTATAAGGAGTGGCCTACACCCGACGAACGGGTGAAATTGGAGGACCTGGTCATTGCTGCACGGGCTGTTGCCTATGCTGCATACCGCATCTGTGGTTAGAGGAAAGGTGATATCCTAAAAAAAAAGAAACATGAGACTAATTGGTTCTATAGGATGGGATTGTATTCATCCGGGAAATTTGATGATCTCCTAAAAAGTCTTAATTCGATGGCAAAGTAAAAAGCTCCAAATTCAAGGCGCGCAAATCCTGAGGAATGAGGCGTACTTATAGTACGCTGCAGTGACGAAGGATGCAGCGCAACGCAGAAGTTGGACTTTTTACGAAGCCATCAACGTGTATCCCCTGTGGATATTTATACAGTCTCTCAAAATCGATGCGGCAGCTGCCTTAAGATCTGAAGCGCCACCAACCATGGTTAAATCACCCAAAGTATCCGAGATATATCTAACGGCCTTGTTTGCACCCTCCAAATTATAGAATGGATGGCTGCTGGGTAGTCTTTCAAGGCTAACTGACATCCTTACTTCATCATCGATCTTCGAGGTTCTTCCGACAAGCCTGTACCTCTTCCCTTCCTTTTTCGCCCGATTAATATCATCCTGAGTTAAGCCGGTAATTCCGCTCACAGAGATAGCTCCAAGGTTCTTGTCTTCATTCATCAATACATTCGTGAGAATCAGAAGCTTTGAAGCGGTATCCCAACCCTCCACGTCAAGCCTCGGATCGGTTTCAGCTATGCCCAGGTTTTGGGCTTTTGTCAACGCCTCTTCATAGGCAACGTTATGATTTTCCATTTCGTTTATGATGAAATTCGTGGTGCCGTTCAATACCCCTTCAATCGATACGATATTCGAACCCGCCATATCGATAATCCCGCCATTTATCGCTGGCAGGGCGCCGCCACATGTACATCCGATGCCCAATTGGACGTTGTTTCTACGGGCGAGTTCGTTAAGCTGCTTATATGCAAGCAAAATGGGGCCTTTGTTTGATGTCACAACGTGCATACCATGAGCCAGGGATCCTTTTATGTGCGTCATACCTGGCTCGCCCGTATCCTTATTTGTTGGAGTCATCTCGACAACGAGATCCACATCCCTCCCTTTAAGGAGCCTGCCAAATGTTATATCCTTGGATCCTCCGCGTGGGTAAGAGAATGGAAGGGCTTTCGTCTTGACAATTTCTACGAGATCTTCGTGTGAAATTCCACTTCGCTCGTATATCCCGCCACCAAGGTCGATGATATAGATTATCCTGGCATCAATACCTTGGCGTTCTAAATACGCCTTCTTATCCACCAATAGCTGAACAAACGCCCTCCCTACGCGACCAAAACCAACAATTGCTATTCTCATCTAAGCACCCTCACATCCGGCTTACTGTAAGGCACCATGTCTTCTTAAGGCATCTTCAACGAGTTTCCTTCCTTCCTCTGGCAGAGGCCTCAAAGGCCTTCTCGGCTTTCCGCCTTGATATCCCAGCATATCCATGGCTGCTTTCAGGGCCGGAATGCCCAGCCGTGTCGTGACGAGTGCGTTAATCTCCAACATCTTCAGCTGCAACGCTTGGGCCTCATCCATTCTCCCCTCCTTAAAGAGCGAAAACAACGTACAGCAATCCTCCGGCAGTATGTTGGCAAGGGCCAAAGTGGCCCCTTTGGCGCCAATGGCCAATGCTGGATACAGATAGCCGGCATTGCCCGGAAACACCGCAAAATCGTCTTGTGTGTCCCTCACCAGCTCGGACAATTGGACGATGCTCCCCGACGTATCCTTTATGCCGACAATGTTCGGGTGCTGGGACAGCCTGGCCACCAATGAGGAGGACAGATTTATGCCCGTATTGCCGGGCATGTTATACACAAAAACCGGGACCGGGGATTCGTCGCCAATATCTCTATAGTGTCTGTACAGTACCTCATCATTCATGGCGCCCTTGTAATAGTGAGGAGGGAGCACCAAGACCGCACCTGCTCCTATTTCGCTAGCCCTTTTGCTCAATTCGATCGTCTCCTTGGTGGATTCGCACCCGGTCCCCACGATGACCTTCTTATCCTTATTGAAGCGTCCAATGACATCCTTCGCTAATTTCAATTTCTCATCAAAGGACAGAAAGACGAACTCACCATTAGAACCCAGCACGACTATCCCAGCGAGGTCAGTCCTCCCCCACCTTTCCAGGTTGTGGTACATCTTCTCATAGTCTATTTCTTCATCATCGTTAAACGGTGTCACTATGGGCGTATAAATCCCCTCAAACATCGTTAACCTCCGTAGAATTGAATTGGGAAATACGGAAGATCCTGATTACTGCTGAGTATAGGAGCACGGGGTTCACAAGTCAACGGGCTGTTGCCCATCTCCCTGGAGCGAACACTATTCAGTGCTCCAGTGTTGCGGTGCTGTAGTCAGGGAAAGGCGAAAGAGGGTAGAGTCAAGAATACCAAATGTCAAAGTTCAAAATCCAAATGACAAATTAAGTTCAAAGGCCAAATGATTGGGTGCTAAACACGAGACACGGACACGGATCACGAACACGAAATATGTGAGTACGAACACGTCTTCTTCCGTCCGCCGTCGGCCGTCGTCGGTCAGCGGTCTTTATGATCACGAGACACGGACACGAAATACGAACAGTGAGCGGAATGGGTTTTGGGCAACAGCCCGGCCCAAAATAGTACCCCGGTTAACTGACCGACACCCTAACCTTCGATGAAAGTGGCTTCTAGAACAGTATGCCCTGAGGAAGCGGCACATAGAGGAACCGTGTGAAAATGAGGTAAAGGATGCCCACCTCCCCCGCAATGATAAGAACCCAGCCTACAAATGTCAAAATCCCGACTCGCCTGCGTGCCCGCGCCAGGTAGTATGCGAGAAACGAGAAGGCGGCAACGCTGGCAACGTAGAATCCAATCCAGCTGATTGCAAAGAGCCAGGAAAACAGCGTGCATGCCGTAACCACGACACGCGGCCGATCGCCCTCAGCGAAGAGATCCCTCCGCTCGGGCTGGATGAAGCCCTTAATGATGATGGCCGCAGAAATAGCCGCCATGATGAGCAACAGTGCATTGGGGAACATACTGCTGAGGCGCCCTATGCCCTTCAGGGAAAACCAGAAGATAGCCGTGACCGCCAGGCCGATGAGGCCACCAACGACATCCGTATTGACATTCCTCGTCATACGTCCCCTCCCTGGGCCGAGCCGCGAGCACGCCAACGTTTCACCCAGATTGATATGTAGGGCCAGCCAGCCGAAACCAGCGTTAGTGCGATGAGGACCTTGGACAAGGGGTTCTCAAACAGCTTCACAATGGGATATGGAGAGGCAGCACCCCGAAGCATTGACTGAACGAAGCCCACCTCACCGATGACGCCTAAGATCAAACCCAGCACAATCGGTGCGGAGGCAATGCCCACCTCCTTGAGGAGGTATCCCACCGTGCCCAGGACCAACATGATACCTACATCCGTAATGCTGTTCCTGAGGGCGAAGGTGCCCAAGATGGTGACCAGGGCGATGGTGGGCACGAGAAAATAGTAGGGCGTCTTGAGGATGACCTTGTAGATAAGGCGTCCCCCCAGCATCCCCACGGGCATCATGGCCAGAGCTGCCAAACCCATGGATATGATAAAGCCATACGTGAGAAGGCCGCTGGTCGTAAACAATTCGAGGCCTGGCCTCAGGCCGTGCAGGAGGAGAACACCCAGTATCACCGCGTCAGGCGGTGCTCCGGGGACTCCCAGGGTCAACAGGGGCACCATGCTGCCGGCAACGGTTACATTATTGCTCGACTCGGAGGCCACCAAGCCCTCTAACGTTCCTTTGCCGAAGCGTTCTGGGTGTCGCGACGCACGCTTGGCCTCATTGTATGCAACGAGGTTCGCAATGCTCCCACCGGCACCCGGAATGATGGCCACGATCTCACCGATCAGGCACGAACGGATGAGGTTACCCGGCATGGACAACACGGTTTTCAACATCCGCACGAAGGTTCCCCGCTCCCGTGAACTCATGGTCACCTCGGCGAGGGCCGCCTTTCCATGAGCCGCCATGCTGAAGAGCTCGGGTATGACGAACAGCCCGATGAGGGCCACAATCATCTCGACGCCGCCCTGGAGCACGGGAAAACCAAAGGTGAAACGCGTCTCACCACCGATAGGCGAAACACCAATGGTGCCCAACAACATGCCCATGGAACCCCCCAACAAGCCCTTGAGCAACGACCCCTCGGCCAAGCTCGCAATGAGGGTAAGCCCGAGCATGGCGACCCAGAAGTATTCCGCTGGCCCGAAACGGAGGGATAGTTGGGCCAGGGGGGGCGACAACACCAGCAGGAAGCCTACGCCAACGAGGCCGCCGATGGCCGAGGCAATGGTAGCCGCGCTGATGGCCTCTATGGCCCGGCCACTCCTCGCCATGGGATAACCCTCGAAGGCGGTGGCAATGGAAGAGGGTGTCCCCGGGGTGTTGATCAAGATGGCGGCAAAGGCACCACCGTATATGGCCCCCATGTAGACAGCCCCGAGGGCAACCAGCCCGTGCAACGGCGTCATGGTGAAGGTAAAGGGCAGAAGAACGGCCAGTGCCATGGCGGCTGTTAGGCCAGGCATGGCCCCGGCGAATAGCCCCGCCGTCACGCCCCCGAAAATGAGCAAGACGACAATGGGATGGAATAGCTGAAAGAATGCCTTCTGAAGCAGTTCCATGAAAATTCCTGACCAACCTAATGGTGGTGCTTTCCTCGACCCAACGGGAGGCAACCCCACGCCTCGGGCGTGGAGTTGCCATTGTCATCACGAATTGACCGGTGCCTCCCAGGGGTGAAGAATCAACTCACACGGGCTATTTCTTCTTCTCCCTCTCAGCCGTGATCGCCTTCAGAACGTCCCCGTAGCTCCGCTTCATCTGCTCGACCAGGGCAACCGCTTTTTCGCCCGTGGCGTAGGTCATGACAAAGCCCAGGGGTTCCTGTTTTTGGGCGATGATCTTGTTGACCTTCGTAAAGGCGTCCGCCAGCTTGTCGATGATCTCCTTCGGGGTTCCCTTGGGGGCTGCCACACCGCGAAATGCCCCGCCCACGATGTCGTATCCTTGCTCCTTAAAGGTAGGGGCGTCGGGCAAGAAGGGGACCCGCTCCTCTGAAGCCACGGCCAAGACCCGTACCTTATCCTTGAGCTGCACGCCGAGCATGCTGTAATTCATGAGCCCGGTCAAGTGCCCACCCAGTATCGCCGGAACAAGGGGGCCTGTTCCCGTATGGGGAATGTAGGTCACCTTGATACCTGCCTCCCGTTCAAGCCGCAGCGTTTCCAGATGGTTGGCGCTGTATGTTCCGCTACCGCCCAGGGTTATAACCTTTGGATTCTTCTTTGCAAATTCCACGAAGTCCTTCAGGGTTTTGAATTGACTCTCATTGGGAACAATGAGCGCGTTGGGCGTGAAGTGAAACCACATGATGAGCTCAAAACCATCCGTCACATAGCCGGCATCCCGCCGCAGGAGAGGCTGCCCGATGATGTGGGGGATATTCGTCCCGATAAGGGTGTAACCGTCGGGAGTGCCCGTGCGCTGGAACTCACTCCAGGCCACGGCCCCGCCGCCGCCGGGCTTGTGGGTGACGTTTATGGGGACCCCGAGAATCTTCTCCAGGTGTGGCTCCTGCAAGCGGGCCGTTATGTCTGACTCGCCCCCAGGATTAAAGGAGATGATATACATGATGGGCTTCTCGGGATACCCCGGGCCAGCCAGGGCGATACCGGACGAGAAAATGAGCGTGCTTACGATAAGAAATGCCAAGAATCTCTTCATGATGCAAACCTCCTCGCTTGGTTGGGGTTAGTGTTGTTCCGATCTTCACCTCCTTTCATGGCTTACGTGTGGGCTCGTGACTTCTCTTTGCTGGAACTTCACCGGAACACCGAGCGGCCTTCCATCCTTACCTGTCCTGGCGTCCAATAATATGGTCGGAAACGGAGGGTTGTCAAGAAGAAAAGAGGCCAGCCGAGATCAGCTAACCCATTGAATTTCCTGTGGTGCCGAAGGAATGAGTTTGATGATCAGGGTTTTGACGGATCGCCGACAAGGGGATCTCGCACATCGAGGAAGGAGAACTTAAGGAAATCCCGATCATGGGTGTATAGCGTCTTCACCCCATGATGTCGAAGCAGAGCAGCCAGATGGGCATCCGGCACCAAATTTCCCCGGGTAGGAACTTCTGCCGTTGTGGCGCGGTAGGCATCCCAGAATCCTTCCTCCTCCGAGAGAAACCGAGCGTGAGGAAGGTTGAGAAGTGTCTCGATGTTAGCCATGGCCTCGCCGGGTGATAGTGGGTGGTCGAATACGGCGGGATGAGTCGCGATGCGCAAGTAGCTCATCACCGTCGCCCAACCCAGGTAAAAGACTTCCTGTTGAGCGATGCAAGAGTCGACAAATGACTTGGCCCTCTCGAAGTAAGAACTACCAGTATCGGAGGCGTAGAGCAGGATATTGACGTCAAAGGAGAAACTCATGTCTACTTGGTGCCTTCGGCTGGCTTTTGTTCTTGCTCCATGGCGGCGTACACCGCCTCGCGATCTGCTAAGTCAATGCGGGCGCCCATTGCTTTTGAAATCCAGTGGGTCGGCTTGGCTGAAGCTTTGGTTGATTTACGGTTACCAAGCGCTTGGGCGAGCAGGTCAGATATCAAGCGACCGAGGGATTTACCCTCTTTTTTTTGGATCTTCTTCAGATCTTTCAGAATGGGTTCGTCAATATCTACAGTGGTTCGCATGATGTATTGATGATAGTATATTATGCATCAGATGTCAAGAACTCATTTTGTTTGAGTTGACAGCGCCACCCTGGCCCTGCGTGCCATGCCCGGCGCACACAAAAAAGGGGCCAGCCCTATCAGCCAACCCCTTGAAATTCCTATGGTGCCGAAGGGGGGACTCGAACCCCCACAGGCTAACGCCTACTAGACCCTGAACCTAGCGCGTCTACCAATTCCGCCACTTCGGCGCTTCTTGAGAATCAATTGTAAAAATATTACATTTACTATATAGTTTTGCTTCGAGAAAAGTCAAGGGAAATCCATTGGATCCATCCCGCGGCTCAGTTGCAGGTGGTCGATGGACATTATTATCGGCATCGAAAATATCCGGAGGAAATTCCGAAACCCCGTCCTCACCCTGGGGAACTTCGACGGCGTGCACCTGGGCCACCAGAGGATCTTCAAGGAGCTGACGGAGGAAGCTCGAAAAATAGACGGGGAGGCCATCGTGTTCACCTTCGATCCTCATCCACTCCAGATTCTAGATCCCCAGAAGTGTCCGCCCTCAATCACTCCCTTTAAGAAAAAGCTGATGCTGCTGCAGAAATTGGGTATCGATGTGATCATCGTGGCCACATTCGACCTCGACCTCGCCAACCTCACCCCTGAGGCATTCGTAAAGCAGGTCTTGGTGAAGAAGATAGGGGCCCAAAAAATCCTCGTGGGCTACAACTACTTTTTCGGCAAGGACCGGAAGGGGAATGTGAAGATGCTCAAACGGTTGGGCGAAAAATTCGGCTTCGAGGTGAAGGTCATAGAGGCCATGAAGGTGAACAATATTCCCGTCAGCAGCTCGAAGATACGGGAGTTCATCCAAAGTGGTAGAATGGCGGAGGCAGCGCAACTGCTTGGAAGGAACTATCTGCTCATCGGGAAGGTTATCTGGGGAGCGGATAGGGGAAAAAAGCTGGGGTTTCCCACGGCGAACCTGGAAGTCCTCAACGGCCTCTATCCCAAGACCGGAGTGTATGCCGTTGAGGTGATCATGGGAGACAAAACCTACCCGGGAGTTGCCGATGTGGGGTACAATCCAACCTTCGGCCAGAACCCCCTCTCCGTTGAGGTTCATATCTTGGATTTCTCCCGCGATATTTACGGAGAAGAGATCCAGCTGATCTTCCACGAAAGGATACGGGACGAAAGGGCCTTCGAAAATCCCGAATTACTGGCCCAGCAGATAAGAAAGGACATCGATGCGGCCAGCAAAATCCTCCCTAAAAGACCTCAGCCAGCCCGCCAGCAGAATTAATCCTTCTTCTCGTAAACGATTCTGCCGCCCACAATGGTAAATTCTACAACGCCCTTCAATCTCCAGCCATCAAAGGGGGTGTTGCGAGATTTCGATCGCAAAGCTGCCTTTTGGAGGACGAATTCCCGTTTCCCATCGAAAATGGCCATATCCGCCCGTGACCCCTTGGACAAGGTTCCCTTGCTGAGACCCAGGATCCTCGAAGGGTTGATTGAGAGTTTCGCAATGGCGCCATCCAACGGAAGCACCCCTTCATCCACCAATCGCAGGGTCAAGGGCAACGCCGTTTCCAACCCAATGATTCCGTTGGATGCCTGGGGGAAGTCCACCTCCTTTGAGGCTGCATCATGGGGGGCATGATCAGTGGCAATGGCATCGATCGTTCCATCCCTCAAACCTTCCTTAACTGCCTCCCGGTCAAAAGCAGTCCGGAGGGGGGGACTCATCTTGGCGTTGGTGCCACAATCATTTACGGCTTCTTCGGTCAAGGTGAAATAGTGAGGGGCGGTTTCCGCCGTTACGGAGACAGCCCTTGCCTTGGCCCATCGGATCAGTTCAACCGACCCTGCCGTGCTCACGTGGCAGATATGAAGATTTCCCTTGGTCAGATCCGCCAGGATGATATCCCTGGCAACCATAACCTCCTCCGCAGCGGGGGGAATTCCCTTCAACCCCAACTCCCTCGCAAGGTCGCCCTCGTTCATCACCCCTCCCCGCGAGAGGTTGAGATCCTCGCAGTGGGAAAGAATCGGAAGCCCCAATTTCCTGGAAGATTCCAGGGCCGTGCGCATCAGGCCGCTATCCATTATCGGATTCCCATCGTCGCAGAAGGCCACGGCTCCAGCCTCCTTCATGGGACCAAATTCGGCAAGCTCCTCTCCCTTAAGCCCTTTTGAAACGGCGCCAACGGGAAGCACATCGATGGTCCCGGCTGCCTTTGCACTCTCAAGGATGAGGCGGGTTACAGCGGTATTATCGTTTACGGGAACGGTATTGGCCATACATGCAACGGCCGTAAAACCTCCTGCAGCTGCCGCCAGACATCCCGTCTCAATGGTCTCTTTGTGCTCGTACCCCGGTTCACGAAGGTGGACATGCATATCGACAAGCCCTGGAACAACGGTCTTCCCCCGAGCATCGATGGCCCTTGCCCCCCCCTCTTCCACATCGATGCCCCGCTTCAGCTCAACTATGATGCCATCCTGTACGAGGATATCCAAGACCTCGTCTATTCCATTGGCGGGATCAACCACCCGACCACCCTTAATCAACAGCTTCATAGACCCAATCCCACACCCCTTACCTGATAAGCTTCCCGAATCTATTCCATCTCACTTTGTCCAGTAAGCTTGTAGCCCTCTTATTGTAGGAGAAGTAGATGATAAAGGCCTTCCCTTTCACCGCTGATAGATCGACGAACCCCCAGTAACGGCTGTCCTGGCTATTATCTCGGTTATCCCCCAGGACGAAGAGGGAGTTGGCGGGAACGACCTTCGGCCCATAGTTATCCCGCGGTCCGAAATGGCTCGGGACGAGGAGTCCAGTGCGGTTTTCGTAGACTCCCCATGGATCCTTGATTGACCTCCCATTGATGAGTATCTGCTTATCCTTGATCTGTACTTCCTCGCCCTCCGTCGCGATCACCCTTTTTATGAAGTCCTTCTTGGGATCCTCCGGATAGATGAAAACGATGATGTCGCCCCTCTCCGGCTTGTGAAATTCCAGGAATTTCTTCCCGATATAGGGGATCCGGATGCCGTAGATGAACTTGCTGACCATGATATGATCGCCCACTTGAAGGGTGGGCTCCATGGAACTTGACGGGATTTTAAAGGCTTGGACCAAAATGGTCCTTATTAACAGGGCAATGATAAAAGCGATGAGAAAGGCCTCTGCGTATTCGCGAACTGTGCTCTTCTTCTTGGTCTGTCTCATGAACGTCGTTTTCGCCATGGGCTTATCCCCCGTAGATTCCTGTAGGTTCCTATTGCACGAGTACTTCTCCCCTTATCCTCACCCTATCGAGCGGGCACTGGGGGAATATACGTTGGCAACCTCTCCTTCTTTCCGACGTATTTGGCCTCCGTTTTCGCCTCATCCAGGGTTCTATAATGGCCAATCCTGACCTGATACATCCTCCCCATACCTGAGATGACCTCGGTTGTAACATAGGCTGGATAACCTTTCCCCCTCAGGGATTGAGTCAAGTCCTCCGCTTGTTCCTTACGGGCAAAGGAGCCCACCTGGATGGTGAAGGGAGCATCCATTGAGCCGGTCTTTTCGGATGATGTGCTCCCCTTTTTCTTGGCGGCACGTGCTTCACCTGAAATCCCTCTTTTTGTCTGCACTTCAGGAGGTGATCCTTTCTTCAAGAGCTTTTCGTAGAAGGTCAGGGATAGATCTTCGCCTTGAGCACCCTCCCCTTCAGAGGAGGATTCCCGCTCTCCCCTGCTATCCCCGTCCGATCTCTCTGTCCTTTCCCGACCCCGGGTTTCATCTCTCGCAGTCGGTTCAAAGGCCTCCTTCGTCTCCGACTCCACCGCCTTTCGGCTTGATTCGAACCTATGCCCCAACCAGAGACCAATGAGGAAAACGATAGCATAGCTTAAAAGTACGCGTCCCCACCTCCTCCGAGTGACGGGACTTTTTTGCCTATTCATTCCCTTAATTATCCCCTGTCGTTTTCCATCCCGAGGTTCACATCTTCTCGGGAGCCGATATCCCCAGTACGTTGAGGGCGCTCTCGATAACTTCCTTGATCGCCCTGACCAAGAGCAGGCGAGCCTTGGTCAGCTCCACCTCGGACGAAATCACGCGATGTTTATTGTAATAGCTGTGGAACAAGCTGGATAGCTCCATCAGGTAGAAAGGGATTCGGTGCGGCTCAAGAGCGAGGGCACTTGCCTCGAGGACCTCGGGATATGCCGTAAGGTGTCTCAGGAGGTCCAATTCATCGGGAAGAACAAGCAGATGCACATCGACATCCTCGAACCGCGGCAAAGCGATGTCCTTGTTCAGGGCCTCCCTGAAAATGCTGCTTATCCGGGCATGGGCATATTGGACGTAATAAACGGGGTTTTCAGAACTCTGCCGCTTGGCCAGCTCTAGGTCGAAATCCAGCTGGCTATCGGGTCGCCTCATGAGGAAGAAGAACCGTGCAGCATCCCGGCCAACCTCTTCCACTACGTTTCGCAACGTGGTGAATTCTCCCGCTCGAGTTGACATGGCGATAGGCTTTCCATCTCGCATAAGGCTCACCAACTGCACGAGTACTATCTTCAAAACCGCCTCGTCCTTGCCCATTGCCGACAGGGCGGCTTTCATTCGAGGAACGTATCCATGATGGTCGGCACCCCAGACGTTGATCAACACCTCGAACCCTCGATCCAGTTTATCCTTATGGTAGGCGACATCGGATGCGAAATAGGTCGTTTCACCACTGGCCTTTACCAGAACGCGGTCCTTTTCATCTCCATATTGGGCGGTCTTTAGCCATAATGCCCCATCCTCTTCGTAAGCGAGGCCCCTTCTTTTCAAATCCTCAATGGCCCTCGGGACCTTCTCCTCCCGATAGAGTTCCTTCTCGCTAAACCAGCCATCAAAATGAACTCCGAATTGATCCAAATCGCCTCTGATTCCCTGCAGAATATCATCGGCGCCAAAAGAGGCCAACGACTGGATCGACACTTCCTGGGAACAATGGAGATATTCCTCCCCCCTCTCCTTGACTGCCTTTCTGGCGATCTCGGCTATGTAATCCCCTTGGTAGCAATAGTCGGGAAATTCGACATCCTTGCCGAGCGCACTAAGGTAGCGCAGGTAAACTGACTGACCCAAGGTATTCATCTGGCTTCCCACGTCGTTAATATAGTATTCCTTAAAGACGCGATAACCACATGCATCGAGAATCTTCGCCAGGGCATCGCCAATCGCAGCACCCCTCCCGTGACCCACGTGCAAGGGCCCCGTTGGATTGGCACTGATGAACTCGACCTGAACCCGCCTGTCCTTCCCAATTCTGCCCTTGCCGAAGTCCTGGCCCTCTCGCTCGATCTCCGCAAGGATGGAATACCATACCGTTTCCTTCAGATAGAAATTGATGAACCCCGGGCCGCCAATTTCCGCTTTTTCGATGATACCATCCTCATCCTCCAGTTGGCTCATGATGATTCGGGCCACTTCCTTGGGTGGTTTTCCCTCCCGGGCCGTCATGACCATGGCGATGTTGGTAGCATAGTCACCGTGGTGCTTGTCCTTTGGAGATTCGAGAATCAATGGGGGAACCTCCCCGCTCCTCAGCAGCCCCTTATCCATGCAACGGCCAACGGCATCGCTTATTAGTTCCGTTAGGCTCTTTTTCATCTCCCCTTGCCCCCTCTGGCGACCCGCTTTCCCTGCCGTGTGCTGGCGGCTCTTCTCGAGGCACTCCGCTCCCTCTGCCAACTCACACCGGCCAATTCCCCGTAGACCTCGGGGCGTCTGTCCCTGAGAAAGGTCCATTCTCTCCGGGTCATGCCTATATCGCCTAAATCGATATTGGCAAAAACGATGCCCTCCTGCATTCCGCTGGGTCTATCGACAAGCTCGCCCTCGGGTGTCACGCAGAAACTCTTCCCATAGAAATCCTGTTTCTCCTCGCTTCCCACCCGATTTATCCGAAAGATGAACAAGCCGTTTGCGATGGCGTGAGCCCTAATGATGGTTTCCCATTTGTGATGGGAGGCAAAGGCAGCGGCAGTGGGGGCGAAAATGATCTGGGCCCCCTTGAGCGCCAGTATCCTCGTTCCCTCGGGGAAGAAATTGTCCCAACAGATTTGAACGCCTATCTTGGCATATTTGGTATGGAATACGGGAAACCCCTTATCGCCCGGTGAGAAGTAGGACTTCTCCTCCCAAAGGGGAATTTGGGGGATGTGAACCTTTCTGTAAGCCCCGAGCACCTTCCCATCGGCATTGATAACTACCGCCGTGTTATAGTAAACCCCTTCGATTCCCTCCTCAAAGAGGGGACAGATGAGAACCGCTGACTTTTCCTTGGCTACCTTCCGCATCATTTGGATAGACTGCCCGTTTATGGGCTCCGCGAGGCTGAAATTCCTCTGATCGATGTCCTTTGGGAACCAATGGGTGTTAAAGAGTTCCTGGAAGCCGATAATCTTAGCTCCCTTCTCAACCGCCAGTTCAGCAAGCCGAACCGCCTTTTGAAGGTTCTTTTGCTTGTCCTCACCGCAGGCCATCTGAATTCCACAGATCTTGAGCATTTCCGTATCCTCTCCTCGAACCGGTCTTGACCGAAGATTCTAACAGAGGGAAAAACGAACTGTCAAGGACAGCCTCCAGACTCCCTTTGTCAGCAGGCCTTTCATTTTTCTTGTGGATACGGCTGACCTCTGATATCATAGGGCCACTATTCTCGTGGTATGCGCTCCAAGAGGGAGAGTCTTTTTGCTTCACCTCATTTGAGCCCTTGAGATGAATCCCTCAAGGGGACGAAGAGGCAAAAATGGGATCGCAAAGGACCTCGTCCATTGACGGCTCCAGCGGAAACCATGGAGTTCAAGGGAAGCCCTCAAGGAAGACAAGGGAAAAAAACGGAAGGGATTTCAAAATGCTCTATCCAACAATAATCATAGGCCTCATTGCCGGTACCTTAATGCTGGTTGGTTACCTCAGGGGGGAAGGACAGCATATTATCGGATTGAGAACGGCGGGGAATATGACCATCCAAATCCTCCCCCTTTTGGTATGCGCGTTCACCGTGGCGGGCATGGCCCAGGTGCTCATGCCCCATGATATCTTGGCCAAATGGGTGGGGGGTGAATCGGGAATACGAGGGATCGTGATCGGCACGGTAGCAGGGGGGTTCGCACCCGGTGGACCATATGTGAGCCTGCCCATCGCGGCTGGCCTCCTGAGAGCAGGGGCAAGTGTGGGAACTATGGTGGCATTCGTTACCGGCTGGTCATTATGGGCGGTGAGCCGATTGCCCATGGAAGTGGGCATCATGGGCTGGAAATTCACCCTTATCAGACTGGCATGTACCTTCTTCTTTCCCCCCCTGGCAGGGCTATTAGCGAACAGATTTTTTTCGAACCTTGTCTGAGTTAGTTCTCCTCATAGCGGAAGGCAAAAAACGGGAAGACGTTGAACGAATAGCGGCCCAATTTGGCCTTGCTTTTTTGATTCCGAGGAATATAATGCTAATCTTAGGGATTATCTCACACATTGAAGCCAGATGAGAGTATTTTAATCGCTTTCTAATCTGTCTCTAATCACTTTTGTCTATAATTGAACGGGAAACCCCTGAATACTTGAGCAAACGAGCGGTTCGTGGAAAATTATCCCATAGCTTAATTAAAATATACATTACCCTGACTGCAGCACTGCAACACCGCAAGACGGTAAATGGGAAACCGATGCGAATTCTGGTCGTCGAAGACGAAAAAAAGGTTGCCAGCTTCCTCAAGAAGGGCCTTGAGGAGGAACACTATGCCGTTGATACCGCTTTTGATGGCGAGGAAGGGCTTTACCTTGCCCAAATCAGCGAGTACGACCTCATCATTTTGGATATCATGCTTCCCAAATTCGATGGGATGGAGATCTTGAGGCGTATCCGTGGCAACGGGTCAGATGTGCCTATTTTGATGCTCACCGCAAAGGATTCAACAGGAGATATCATTAGCGGCTTGGACAGTGGGTCAGATGATTATCTAACCAAACCCTTTTCCTTTGCGGAACTATTGGCCAGGGTACGGGCTCTGCTTCGAAGGGGGATGAAGGAGAAAACGGATGTGCTGAGCGTCAGTGATCTCAGCCTCTCGACCTCAACCCATCAGGTGAAACGGGGGGAGACGAAAATCGAATTAACGCCCAAGGAATATGCCCTCCTGGAATATTTCATGAGAAATCCCAATCGCGTCTTGACGAGGACCCTCATCTCGGAACACGTTTGGGATTTCCATTTCGATCCCTCCACCAACGTGGTGGATGTCTACGTGAACTATCTGCGGAACAAAATCGACCGGGGATTCGATAAGAAACTCATTCATACCGTCAGGGGATCCGGCTATATGATAAAGGATGAACCGTGATGTTCAGGAATATCCGATTTAAACTGACGCTTTGGTACATTGTCATCCTGGGAATCATATTGAGTTCCTTCAGCACATTTCTCTATTTCACCCTCTCCCGGAGTCTATACAAAGGCATCGACGTGAAGATCAAATCCATTGCTGAAGTGATCGGCTCTTCCTCCACGAATCCCTATTCCCAGTACAGCTTCAGCAATATCGATCGGGTGTTGGAAGAGTCCTTCGGTTGGAAACCGGTAACGAAGTTCATCCAGGTTTTGGATGAGTCGGGTAGGATTGGCAGGAAATCGGATAACCTCCAACACTTTCAACTCCCTGCCTCCATCCGGGCCCTTAAAAACGCGTCTCAGGGCAAGGCCACCTTCGAAACGATAAGGGCCATGGGGGAATATCCCCTCAGAATGGTCACCGTTCCCGTTATTCGGCGGCGACATATCATCAGTATTGTCCAGGTGGCAACCTCTCTAGAGGGGGTGGAGGAGGCGCTCAACACCTTACTGCTCATTCTGTGGATCACCGTTCCCTCAGCGCTCGTTGTTGCCAGTTTGGGGGGACTCTTTCTGGCCAACAAGGCCCTCAAGCCCGTCGATGAAATCACGAGAACGGCCCGAATGATTACCTCGAAGAGCTTGGATCAGAGGATCAAACTGAAAAAGGCAAACGATGAAATCGGACGATTGGCCGAGACCTTCAATGACATGATATCCCGGCTCGGCGGGTCCTTTAAGCAAATCCGGCAGTTCAGTGCGGATGCCTCCCATGAACTGAGGACTCCCTTAACCATCCTCAAGGGGGAAATAGAGGTGGGCTTGAGGAAACGGAGGCGTCTCGAGGAATATCGGAATATATTGAACAGCAACCTGGAAGAGATTAACCACATGACCCAAATCGTCGATGATCTGCTCTTCCTCTCCAAGGCAGATATGGGCGAAGTCCATCTCCAAAAGCAGCCGATCAACCTGACACAATTAGCGTCCGAAGTCCACGCTCAAGCCAAAATGATTGCCATGCCTAAGGATATTACCGTGCGGATAAACAAGGATTCGGATGTTGTGGTCGTGGGAGATCGGCTCAGGCTGAGGGAACTGCTGCTGAATTTGGTGGACAACGGGGTTAAATACACCCCCGAGGGAGGCGAGATGAAGATCTCGCTGGAGAGGGATGACGGCCGAATAAAACTCCGGGTTATGGATAATGGCATCGGAATTGCCCCTGATGACCAAGCCCATATCTTTGACCGCTTTTTTAGGGTCGATAAAGCCAGATCGAGAGAGGGAGGGGGAAGCGGTTTGGGCCTCAGCATATGCAAGTGGATTGTCGAGGCCCACGGCGGGGAAATCTCCGTCGAAAGCGATCTCGGAAAAGGAAGCACATTTACCGTGACCCTTCCGGTGGCTCCTCCAAATGCGAAGGAAATGCCAGAAGCGAAGTCGATTTCCGAGGACCCCACTTTCCAACATTAGAGGATTTTAATTTCCCTCTAACCCCCATTTAATCTTCCTTCCGTATAATTTTTACAAACTCCTCATTAACGTTTCATCGATTAAGACCCAAGGGAGGGAAGAGATGTTTTTCAAACTCATCTTGGAGGGTGGACATTTAGGAGCCGGCAAGAGTTATGACATCGTGAGGTATTTAAGGGGGAGTGATATCTTATCGGTGCTCAGCTGGGCATTTCATATTCCCAGGATCAAGAAAAAGGAGAGCGGGAAGGGAATCAAGCTGATCAAGGAAATCAGCGAAAAGGAGTATCTGTTGGGGAAGAAGAGGGAAAAAATGGATCCTTACCTCAACCCCCCCAAGCGACGCCTTCACAGAGGCCAAGGATTCGACGAACAAGGAGGAGGAATATGCTGAAGGGAGGAAGGTTACTTCCCATCCTCATCGCCATCGGCATCGGGTTCCCCTTTCCCGGCATCCCCAAAGACAAAGACTTAGGGGTCCTCGAGCTGTTCAAGGGGAAAAAAGCGGAGGCCGGAATTGAGGAGGAACGCCCGGGTTCCTTTACCGAGTTGGCCAAGAGGGTGAAGCCCTCGGTGATTAATATCAGGTCGACTAAATTGGTCAAACACCCCGGAAGTGGTTTCCGGAGCCCCTTCGGCCCCAAGAGCCCGTTTCGGGATTTCTTCGGGGACGAGTTCTTCGAGCGCTTTTTCGGCGACGTCCCCCAAAAAAGCCTCGGCTCTGGATTTATCATAGACGAACAGGGGTACATCTTGACCAGCAACCACGTCATCGAGAAGGCGGAGGAAATCAAGGTAATCCTGTCAGACGAGGAGGAATTCGATGCTAAGGTTGTGGGGCGTGACCCGAAGACTGATATCGCCCTCATAAAAATCGAAACGACGAAACCCCTTCAACCGGTTACGATGGGCGATTCCGGCAAGCTGCAGGTCGGGGAGTGGGTGATAGCCATCGGGAATCCCTTCGGCCTGGAGCATACGGTTACCGCCGGGATTGTTAGTGCAAAGGGTCGAGTGATCGGCTCAGGACCATACGATGACTTCGTTCAGACCGATGCCTCCATCAACCCCGGAAATAGCGGTGGGCCCCTCATCAATATGAGGGGAGAGGTTGTTGGCATTAACACCGCCATTATTTACAAAGCCCAGGGAATTGGGTTCGCCATCCCCATCAACATGGCCAAGCAAGTTCTCCCCCAATTGAAGGAAAAAGGGGAGGTTACGAGGGGATGGTTAGGCGTTATGATTCAGAAGGTAACGCCGGAACTGGCGAAACAGTTCGGCCTGGAAAAACCGGAGGGGGCTTTGGTGGCAAAGGTACTGGAGGATAGCCCGGCAGAAAAGGCCGGGATACAGCGAGAAGATATCATCATCGAGTTCGACCAGAAGAAAGTCAACAAGATGAGCGAACTTCCGAGGATCGTCGCCAACACCACCGTGGGAAAAGGAGTTGAGGTTAAACTCCTCAGGCAGGGGAAGAAAAAAATAGTGGATGTTGTAGTGGGTGAGCTCAAGGAGGAAAAAGTTGCAAAGGCCGAAAGGTTATCCACCGAAAAAGAGCTCGGGCTCACCGTCCAGGAGCTCACCCCTGAGATTGCGAAACACCTCGGAATACCCGAGAGGTCAGGCGTGCTGGTGTCAGAGGTGAAGGCGGGGAGTCCAGCCCAAAGAGCGGGCATCCGAAGGGGCGATGTTATAAAGGAGATCGATCGTCAACCCATCGAGGATTTGCAGGGATATGAACGAGAAATGGCAAGATTAAAGGAGAAAGGCGACATTCTCATACTGGTCCAAAGGGAGGAGAATACCTTCTTCGTCGTGGTGGAAAGGAAATAATTGGGGGACCGATATTCAAATGGTCCATATGTGATTGGGGGGGCAATATAAGGCAGCACCATCAGGTAAGTCTCAATCACCAGGCATCGAAAGCGGGGCAACAGTGGCTCCGCCTTTTTTCTTGTGAATCACGTTCCCCTTTGCTACTATAGACCCATGAGGTGGCCTAACCACAAGATTCCCCTCCCCTTTTCGACCTCACATTTCCGCCGTTTCAGCTCTCTCCTCACCCCCCTGACCTCAAACCGTATACGGGGAGACCCTCCTAGGAGAAGGCAAAAATGATAGTGGAACAACTCGAACGTTTGGTAAACAAGGTCAGACAAATCCAGTCCATAATGGTTGATGTCGGCACTGGCGGATCCCTTATTCAGGAAAGGGAAGATGAGTACATAGTAATATATCTCGACATCGCTACCGAGATTGAAAACCTCTTGAAAGCTGGGCTTACGCTACAGCATCATAATTCCTTCCGGACTCTCTGGGACTGGTATGGATATTGGTCCTCCAAGCTTCCATCGCATGCCTCTCGAAGGGAATACGTGCGAGAACTCTACGCTTCATTGGTAAATCCAATAGAGAGCGCTTTACAAAAGCAGCGGGTGGATAAAACGCTACCTGAAGACCTGATCAGGGACCTGGCCAAGCGAATAGAGGCCCAACCTGAACCTTCTGAAGAGGGATTCCGTATGCGCTTCGAATGGCTTCACCCGAAAATCACCCAATGGTGCTATGGTCCTTTTGAAACGGGTGAATTTGATGACACTATATTTAACGCCATGAAGGTTGTGGAAGATGAGGTACGCGTAAAAATCTCAGCTGGTCCCATGAATACAGGTGTCGATCTCATCTCCAAGGCAATGAATCCTCAGTCGCCGATTTTATCTTTCAGCCAAGTGAAAGCTGAACAAGAAGCGGCGCATTCATTTTATCGGGGAGCAATTGGTATTTTCACGAGCCCCCTTGGCCTTCGCCTTTTGGATAGTTCTGATCCCGTCAATACCTTCGAGTGCCTCGCCCTGGGAAGCCTCCTCATGAGAATGCTCGATGAAGTCGCGTAGCTGGGAAAACACCTGGACGAAACTCGATCACTGGATATTTTTCATCGTATAGCTCAGGTTTCAAAAACTCCTCAGAACACCATCCCAGTCTTGAGGTAAATACCAGTTTTTTCATAAAGAATCGACCCATGGGGACCTCAGGGTCGTCTTTTAATTTCCCGCAGGAATCGAATATGCAAAAAGGTCAATATCCACCCATTTAAATCCGTTTTTTTCATCCGCTCCCACCCCTTTTCATCCATCTCAGGTTTCTCGTTTTCGGAATTCCACTATCATTTCAATGGGTTCTCTGATGGGCCGGTCTTTGACGAATTTTGGCATCTATTTTGCTTTATTTGTCACCCGGCGGTAAACGAATCCATTTCTCAAATTCTCTTGACAAATTTTGTCCATCCTCCTATCCTTTTTTTGGTTATCATGCCTAACCAAGGCTGATATTGCTTTAAAACCCTTTTTGCATGGTTAAATCATGAACGAAAATATTGGTCAGATAGCCCTTAAGGGAAACGTGATTACGTCGGAACAGTACCAAAAAGCCATGGAAGAACAGAAGGTGAAGGGGGGAAGTATTGGGGCCAACCTCGTTCGAATGGGAATAGTCAAGGAAGATGATCTCCTCTCCCTTCTCAGCAGATTCTACAGAGTTCCATCGGTCAAGCTATCCACTCTGCAAGTGGATAACAAGATCATCGGACTGGTTCCGGCCAGCATGGCAAAGAAGCATCTCGTCATCCCCATTAGCCGGGTGGGGGCGAAGCTTACCATAGCCATGGCGGACCCGAATAATGTCCTCGCCATCGATGAGATTAAGTTCATCACGAGCTTCAATGTCGAGCCGGTAGTGGCCTCAGATTACGATGTCATTGATGCCATCAAAAAATACTATGGCGGCGGTGGCGGCCTCGATGGGAAGGGCTCTGTCTCCATTGATGCCAGGGATTACACCCTGGACGATCATGATATGGCGGCCCTTGAGGAATTCGATGATTCGGACATGATCGATGTCGGCGATTTCGACGCCCTCGTCTCGGGGGCGGTGGATAAGGTGGAGCTGGTGCAGACAACAGACGAAGGCGAGGCGAGGCCCGAGGATATCGAAGCCCCGGTCATCAAATTGGTGAACGGGATTATGATCAACGCCATTAAGATAGGGGCGAGCGATATTCACTTCGAACCCTACGAGCGGACCTTTCGGGTTCGATATCGTGTGGACGGGGTCTTGAGAAAGGCATTGGGACTGCCGGTTCAGATAAAGAACGCCGTCGTCTCCCGATTAAAGATCATGTCCAAACTGGATATTGCTGAGAAAAGGCTTCCCCAAGACGGTCGTATTAAGCTCAGATTGGGAAAACGGGAGATGGATTTCCGGGTCTCCGTCCTCCCCGTGCTCTTCGGAGAAAAAGTGGTCCTTCGTCTCCTCGACAAATCGGCCCTCCAGTTGGATATGACCAGATTGGGTTTTGAAGAAGGTGCTCTCAAGGAATTCAATGGGGCAATCCATAAACCCGTGGGGATGGTGCTGGTTACCGGGCCAACGGGGAGCGGGAAAACGACCACCCTCTACTCCGCCCTCTCGGAACTGAATAAGGATAAGGACAACATCATCACTGCCGAAGACCCCATCGAGTTCAACTTCATGGGGATCAATCAAGTACAGATGCACGAGGAAATTGGCTTGACCTTCGCCTCGTCGTTGCGCTCATTCCTCCGGCAAGACCCCGACATCATCATGGTGGGAGAGATTCGAGATTTCGAAACAGCCCAGATCGCCATTCAAGCCGCCCTTACAGGGCATCTCGTTATGAGCACCGTCCACACCAACGATGCTCCAGGAACTATCACGAGGCTCATCGATATGGGCATTGAACCATTCCTCATCACCTCTGCCGTTCTCCTCATCCTGGCCCAGCGGCTGGTGAGGAAAATCTGCACGGAATGCAAGGAACCGGTCCAGGTAAATCCAAAACTGCTCCTGGGGCTCGGTGTGCCCCGAGAAGAGATCAATGGCTTTACCGTCTATAAGGGGAAGGGATGTGCTCTCTGCAGCAACACCGGCTATAAGGGAAGGATAGGCCTCTATGAAGTAATGCCCCTGCGGGATAGCCTGAAAGAACTCGTCCTGTCCAGGGCATCCACCATAGAGATCAAGAAGGAGGCGATACGGCTGGGGATGAAAAGCCTCAGGATGTCCGGCATCTCCAAAATCAACGAAGGCATGACAACCATTGAGGAAATCTTGAGAACAACCATAGATGATAGAAATTAGCATAGAGATAAATTCAACGGAGAGGTGAATACATGGACGATCTGCAGAAATTACTCGAAGCGATGATCGGGAAGAAGGCGTCGGATCTACACATAACCACGGGATCGCCTCCCATGGTGAGGATCGATGGAAAGCTCACTGGATACGGCTCCACCCCGCTTGGGGCAACTGATACAAAGAGGCTCTGTTATAGCGTCTTGACCGATGCTCAACGCCACCGATTCGAGGAGGAAAGCGAGCTGGACTTCTCCTTCGGCATTAAGGGACTGAGTCGCTTTCGGGGAAATGTGTTCATCCAACGGGGGGCAGTGGCCGGGGCTTTCAGAGCCATTCCCTATGAGATTCTCAGCTTTGAAGAGCTGGGAATTCCCCCCGTCGTCAATGAGATGCTTAAAAGACCGAAGGGACTCATCCTGGTGACGGGACCAACGGGAACGGGAAAATCCACCAGCTTGGCCTCGATGATCGATAAGCTCAACAACGAGCGAAACGCACACATCATCACCATAGAGGATCCCATCGAGTACCTCCACCGGCACAGGAACTGCATCGTCAATCAGAGGGAGATAAATACCGATACCAAGAGTTTCAGGGCAGCCTTAAAGCACATCCTGAGGCAGGATCCGGACATCATCCTCATTGGCGAGATGCGGGACTTGGAGACTATTGAAACCGCGTTAGTCGTGGCTGAAACCGGCCACCTCACCTTCGCCACCCTCCATACGAACTCCTGTGTGGAGACCATAAACCGGATTATCGACGTCTTCCCACCGCACCAGCAACCCCAAGTCAGGGCCCAGCTCTCCTTTGTCCTGGAGGGGGTTCTCACTCAGGTGCTCCTCCCCAGGGCAAGGGAACCGGGCAGATGCCTGGCGGTTGAGATCATGATCCCCAACCCCGCCATACGAAACCTCATCCGTGAGGACAAGGTCCATCAAATCTACTCCCAGATGCAGGTTGGGCAGGCGAAGTTCGGGATGCAGACCATGAACCAAGCCCTCTTTTCCCTCTACCAGAGGGGGTTCATCACGTTGCAGGATGCAATGGAGAGAAGCCATAATTTGGATGAGTTCATGACAATGCTGAAGGCGAGTGGGCAGGTCATTGACAAGGCCGCGAGACCTGTAACAAGACCACATTAGGCTCAGAGACATAAGAGGAGCATACCATGCCGAGATATAAATGGGAGGGGAAGACGCTCCGGGGCGAGAAGAAAAAGGGGGAACTGGAAGCCCCTGACGAGGGGAGCGTCAGGACTCACCTCAGGCAACAGAACGTGATTCCGACCAAGGTGGTTGCAAAGGGAAAGGAAGTCTCTTTCAGCTTTGGTAGACAGAAGATTAAGAGGAGAGACGTTGCTGTTTTCACCCGACAACTGGCCACCATGATCGACGCGGGCTTACCCCTGGTACAGTCAATGGATATCCTCGCAATGCAACAGGAAAACAAGGCCTTCAAGGAAACCATCAAGAATATCAAGGAGGATGTTGAAGGCGGTTCCACATTTGCGGGGGCCTTGAAAAAGCATCCCAAGGCATTCGACGAATTGTACGTAAACCTCGTTGTGGCCGGTGAAGAGGGGGGGATTCTCGATAACGTCCTCACCAGGCTGGCCATCTACATCGAGAAAGCCGAGGCCTTGAAGAAGAAGGTCAAGTCGGCTTTGGTTTATCCGTCCACCATTGTTGCAGTAGCCGTTATCGTGGTGGCTGTCCTGATGATTTTCGTGATCCCCGTCTTTGAGAAGATGTTCACCTCCGTGGGGCATACGCTCCCCCTCCCAACCCTTATCGTCATCGGCATCAGCAACCTGTTGAAGAAATACATCTTCTTGATAATCGTTGCCTTTGTCATTCTCATTTTCATGCTCAAAAGGTATTACTCCACGGAGAAAGGTAAGTTTAACATCGATAACCTCATCCTCAAACTCCCGGTATTCGGTATCCTGTTCCGAAAGGTGGCCGTTGCCCGGTTCGCGAGAACCCTGTCCACCTTGATCACGAGCGGTGTTCCCATCTTGGATGGTCTAACGATAACCTCGAAGACTGCGGGAAACAAGCCCATTGAATATGCCATCATGAAAGCCCGGACAAGTATCAGCGAAGGAGAGACCATTGCCGAACCGCTGGCGAGGAGCGAGATCTTCCCCCTCATGGTCACCCAGATGATTGCCGTCGGGGAATCCACGGGATCCCTCGACTCGATGTTAACCAAAATCGCCGATTTCTACGAGGAAGAGGTCGATATTGCCATCGCCACCCTTACATCCCTCTTGGAGCCTTTCTTGATGGTCTTTTTGGGAGTGACGGTCGGGGGAATCGTCATCGCCATGTATATGCCAATATTTAAGATAGCATCGGTTGGGATCCATTAAGCCCGTCCCACAGCCACTATGGAAAACCAACGACAGTTCTCCGAATCGCGGGAGGATAGAATTAGAAAGCTGAGGATATTGATGACCTCCCGCGTCATCATTATCACCCTCCTCCTGAGCATCATCCTCTTCATCCAATTTAAGAAGGGGGTAGGCCTTTTCATTACCCCCAATAACCTCATCTACTACTTCATCGGCCTCACCTATGTCATTACCCTCATCTACGTTCCTTTTCTGAATAAGGTCAAGGATGTCCAGAAGTTCGCCTTCGTCCAACACATCGTGGACGTCTTCCTGATCACCCTGTTGATTTATTTAACGGGAGGGATAGAGAGTTTCTTCGTCATCGCTTACATCTTCTCCATCATCAGCGGCAGCATCATCCTCTACAAAAGGGGAGCCTATTTCGTCGCCTCCATAGGCAGCATCGCCTATGGGGCTTTCCTCGATTTGGAGTATTACGGCCTGATCCATCCCATGTATAATAGCCTCTCCAGTGGATATGACTACAGCAGCAGCTACGTGCTCTACCGAATTTCCGTATACGTCGTCGCCTTCTTCGTTGTCGCCTTCTTGAGCAGCCATCTTGCTGAGGAACTCCGCAGAAAAAGGACTGAGCTGATCCAGAAGCAGGACGATTACGAGAAGTTGGAAGCTTTCAATCGGGATATCGTTCAATCCCTGGATAGTGGGCTGTTGACGATCGACTCCCGTGGAAAGATTACCTCCTTCAATAAGACGGCCCAGAAAATCCTGGGGTTGAAACCCGAGGGGGTAGAACAAGCCCCTATCCAACGGCTGTTTCCGGATATCGATGAAGCGTTGTTCAGCATGACGGAAAGCTCCCCAACGACAAACTCATACCAGCGGTATGAGACTACCTTTGCCGATAAGGCCGGGAAAACCCGCTTCCTGGGATTTTCCATCTCTCCCCTGAGGGATAATAACGACCAGGTGACGGGCAAGACCTTTATCTTTCAAGACATTACCAGATTTAAGGAAATGGAAGAACAAATTAAGCGCTCCGATCGAATGGCAACCATCGGAGAGTTCGCAGCAGGCATCGCCCACGAAATTCGAAACCCCCTCACCTCACTGAGCGGATCTATCCAAGTCCTAAAAGAGGAGGTGAAAGTGAAGGGGGCAAATCGACACCTCATGGATATTATCCTGAGGGAATCGGAGAGGCTGAATAATCTGATCACGGATTTCCTGCTTTTTGCCCAACCTCTCAGGATGAACAAGGAAAAGTTGGATATCGGTGAGGTCATCGATGAAACACTTCAGTTATTTGAGAATTCCCCAGGGCATAATAGCACCATCAAAATCAATAAGGAGTTCGAAAGGGAGATTTTCCTCCTCGGTGATCCCCATCAATTAAGGCAACTGTTCTGGAATCTGTTTATCAATGCTGCCCAGATCATGCCAAATGGTGGAGAATTACGGGTCAAGCTCGAAACTGGACCCACCGACGGGACCGCCAATCCATTGAAGGGAGCGAAAAAGGGGGAAAAGATCCCCCTTGTAAAGGTATCTGTCTCAGACACCGGCGATGGCATTAAGCCCGAGGAAAAGGAGAAGATTTTCGAGCCCTTTTTCACTACCAAGGAGGGCGGAACCGGCTTGGGATTGGCCATCGTCCATCGAATCGTGGAAAACCACGAGGGATTCATTTCCGTCAATAGTCAACGCAATAAGGGAACGACTTTTACTGTTTTCTTGCCCATGGGCGGGGATGTCAAATCTTAACCGTGGGATATTGTCATGGAAAAAGGGAAAATCTTAGTGGTGGATGATGAGCGGAGCATGAGGGAGTTCCTCGGGATCATGCTCGCCAAAGAAGGTTATAGTGTGACTCAGTGTCCTGATGGTGAGACGGCTCTGAAGCAAGTGGAGGAAGATATTTTCGACATGGTCATCATGGATATCAGAATGCCCAAGATGGACGGGATCGCCGTTTTGGAACAGATAAAGGAAATGGCTCCGGAGACCATTGTCATTATGATAACGGCCTTCGCCTCCACCGACACCGCCGTTCGAGCGATGAAGAAAGGGGCGTACGATTATATTACAAAGCCCTTCAAAATCGATGAGATTAAGCTCATTATCCACAACGCCCTGGAAAAGAAGGCCTTGGAAAAGGAGAATATCCTCTTAAAACGCCTGGTTGAGACCAAGTTCAGTTTTGACCAGATCATTGGACAAAGCCCCAAGATGATAGCCATTTACGAGCTCATGGAGAAGGTGGCGCCAACCAAGACGAACATCCTCATTACCGGGGACAGCGGAACGGGAAAGGAACTGGTGGCCAAGGCTATCCATTTCAATAGCCCGCGAAGGGATAAGGCTTTTGTCACATTGAACTGCGGCGCCATTCCGGAAAACCTGCTTGAAAGCGAGCTGTTCGGACACATGAAGGGAGCCTTTACTGGGGCGATGTACAATAAGCGAGGCCTGTTCGAAGTGGCTGATGGCGGATCCATCTTCCTCGATGAGATCGGCGAACTGCCCCTATCAATGCAGGTGAAGCTCCTGAGGATTATACAGGACAAGGAATTTACTCGTGTCGGGGGAACAGAGCCCATCAAGGTCGATGTTCGGATCATATCGGCCTCCAATAAGGATTTAGAAGAGGCGGTCAGGGAGAAGAAATTTCGTGAAGATCTCTACTACCGGCTCAATGTAATTCAGATCAAATTGCCGTTGCTCCGAGAGAGGAAAGAAGACATCCCCCTGCTGGCCGAACACTTCTTCAGGAAATACGTCCAAGAATTGGACAAGGAGGTCCGAGAAATCTCACCCGATGCCGTGAAATTGCTCGTCAATTACGATTATCCCGGAAATGTTAGGGAGCTCCAGAACATCATCGAAAGGGCAATTGCCCTTGAGACGAATAAGACACTAACGGCGGAAAATCTCGAATCCTATATAAATGAACAGCAAGGGGTCAAGAGCATTGATGATACCCTCTTCGACATTCCGGCCGAGGGGATCGATTTGGAAAAGGTCGTGGAGGATCTGGAAAGGAACTTATTGCTCAAGGCATTGCAGAGGGCAAAGGGGGTAAAGAAGAAGGCCGCCGAACTATTGAACATCAATTTCCGGTCTATCCGGTATCGTCTCGAGAAATACGGTATCAATACCAGGGACTAGTATCACGTCCTAAAAATGATGTACATTCCGCCTCTCAATCCCTTGAATACCCCACGGGAATTACATAGAGGGGTTTCAGCTCTGCGGGGAGATCGAGCACGCGGGACACATCGTCATCGCGAAATGCCCCCACCATGACGGAACACAGCCCCAATGCCTCCCCCTGTAATGCGAGATTCTGCCCCACGTGACCCATCTCCATATGCACATATCTCACCCCCCGATCTCCATAGGTGGCAGCAGTCCTGGCATACAGCGCACACACCACGAAGCAGAGTGGTGCTCTTCCGATGAAATCCTGCGCCAGGCAAGCGGAGCATAACGCCTTCCGCAGGTCTCCCGGGAGATGGCCAATTATGGAATGCTCCCTGGGTACGTAGCGATAAACCCCTCCGTCCAAAGATTCAATCCCACCCTCCCCCACAACCAAGAAGACTTCAAGGGGATACGTGGCCCCAGCCGAGGGGACGGCTCTATAATACCCCCTCGTTATGCCCTGGCCGGCCCAGAGAAGCTGCGACAGCTGGCTCTTCGTGATGCTCCTGCTGGAAAATACCCGGGTGCTCCTCCTCTTCGAAATAGCTTCCTCGACGGAAACTTCCCCCTTAAGGCTCGGCTTGGGAAGCGCAATCGCCTTCTCCATTTCGATGCCCTTCTATAAGATTTCTGAAAAAGGTTGCTCCTCACTGCTCAACGCATTCCTCGTTAGAGGAAAACCCTCGATCCCTTCACTTCAGTGCTTTTGCTCTGTTGACCAAATTCCCCTTTGCTCACCGTTCGTGTTCCTGTTTCGTGTCCGTGTATTTCGTGCCCGTGCCCGTGAGATTCGTGCTCGTGTTTCGTGTCCGTGCTCGTTATTGATTTTTTTTGTCATTTGGCATTTGAACTTTGACATTTTCCTTGCCTCTAACCTCCAGCTTTCTTTCCGCTGTGTCACTTGAATTTAATTTGAAATTTGGATTTTGAACTTTGAACTTTGACATTTGACATTTCTCCTTCAGCCTCTACCCTCAAACCTCCAGCCTTAACCTTTTTTCTTTTGACTGCAACACTGCACGACTGCAAATGGGTCTATTTCCTCTTGAACATCTTCTCCAGCTGTGGGTAGTCGATCTCCGAAAAGATGGGCCTCCCATGGGGACAGGTGGAGGCGAAGTCGACCCCATCCAGATCACGGAGAAGGGCCTGCATCTCCTCATCCCTGAGGACCTGTTTTGCCCTGAGTGCCCCATGGCAGGCCATGACCGACAAAATCCGCTCGGTTACGGCATTACCCTGAAGGGATCTGCCCTCAGAGACCAACTCCCCCATAATATCCTTGACCAGGGACTCAACGCCCTCCCCCGCGAGCACCTGGGGAACTGATTTGACCACGAAGGTATTACCGCCGAATGCCTCGATTTCCATGCCCAGTGCATCCAGCTGGTCCTTATAGGCTCCCAATATATGCTCTTCAGCGTGGGATACCTCCACCGTGAGGGGAAAGAGAAGTACCTGTCGAACAACGACGGCATTTTCAAGCTGACGACGCAACTTCTCGAAGAGGATCCTCTCGTGGGCCGCATGCTGGTCGATCAATACCATTCCTTTCGGTCCCTGACATACGATGTAGGTGCCCCCTATCTGGCCCAACGGGAGAAGCGAGGAATAGAAGGTTCCACGTTGGCCCTCGGAGGCGAATTCAGGAAATACGAAACTCTTTTCTGCCCCTTTATCCTCCGCAGTCCCGTATTCCTCCCTCTGTTCTCCGATCCCTCCCCCAACCCCTTTTTCCTGCCAATAGGTCGCTATGGCCCGAGAGATCCTCTCATCACCCGGAACCGCTTTCAGCTTGGACTGAAGCGCCAGGTGGATCGAACGGTAAACCCTCTCCTGATCCCTGAACCTGATCTCCCTCTTGGCAGGATGGACGTTAACGTCTATCCGATGGGGTGAAAGATCCATGAAGAGAACTGCGATGGGATAGCGATCCCGGGGGATGAGAGCTCGATAGGCGTCAAAAATAGACCGATTCACCGTCCTATCCCTTACGAATCGACCATTTACATAGGTGAAAATGCATCGGGCAGTTGAAACGGTCAACGTAGGTTTTCCAATGTAACCTCGGAGGGCAATGGTCTCATCCTGGAATTCCACCGGAATTAATCCCTCATAGGTTTCCCGCCCGAGGATCGCTGCTATCCGGATTGATAGCTCGGCCGTCTTCGGGACATTCAAGACCTCCCTTCCATCGTGAATCAGGCGGAATTGGATGCCCGGTTTGGAAAGGGCCATTTGATCCACGATCCTATGGATGTGAAAGAACTCCGTTCCCACTGACTTTAAAAATCTTCGCCGAACAGGGGTATTGTAAAAGAGCTTTTTCACCTCTACGCTTGTTCCCACGGGAGAGCCAGCATGGGAAACACGGACCTCCATACCGGCTTCCCTATATACCTCTATCCCCACCTGAGATGTAGTATCTCGGGTTATGAGCCTCATCTTGGAAACGGAGGCAATGCTTGGCAAGGCCTCTCCTCTAAATCCAAGGGTCTGAATGGCATACAAATCCTCTTCATTTTTCACCTTGCTGGTTGCGTACCGCTCCGTTGCCAAAAGGGCGTCTTCCTTGGACATACCGTATCCATCGTCCATTACTCGGATGGATTCCATTCCACCTGCCCTGATATCGACAACGACGGAGGTCGCCCCGGCATCGATGGAGTTCTCCATGAGCTCCTTTACCACCGACGCAGGCCTCTCCACTACCTCCCCCGCCGCAATCTTTGCGATCAAATCCTCCGAAAGGATTCTAATTATTGAGGACATTCTTCCCCCTCACAAGCAGGTAGTGATTAAACGAATCAGCACGTTTGGTTATTTTCTGGTGGACACCCTTGTCCATGAGCGCAATCTGCCGCAGAAGTGGGGATTCTTCGCCTGCCAACCCCTCAATTCGCTTCGAAACAGGCTGTTGGCCGGGTTTCCTGGAGCGAACATTAAAGAATTTTGGATAACCATTCTTAGTGAAGCGAAACGGTCGCAAATCTAATGTCTGAGCCCAGAGGGCGAGGTTTGGATTTGCAATGAAGCGAAGGGACAAGGGGTGTTCACTCCCGTCGATAATAAGAATGCTAGGAAAATCCTCTCTAATGACTTCACTCAAATCGGACGATGTTGTTTCCGAAGACCTGCTCAACCTCCGTCGCCATATCATCGGAAGGGGTTACATTAAAATTGTCGCAGAGCGAGATGACCGTTTCACTGCGATCTGGGATGACGAGGTGGAGGAAAACCGGACACAGCCCCTTTTTCCTCAAGAGGATGGATTTCAACCTCTCCAGGAGGTCCCTGGTCAGCCCGGGCGTCGAGAGCCTAATATGGACCCCCGAGACCGACTTCTCCTTTATTTTAGAAAGGGGAATCACATCGTTGGCCTTGATTTTTAGGCTATCTTCCCCCATATCCAAGATCCCCTTGACCAAGACGGGATCATCTCCCTTCAAATAGGGAAGAGATGAGCGGAAGATATCCGGAAAGAGGATTATCTCGATAACCCCCTTCAAGTCCTCCAGCGTGGCGAAGGCCATGCGTTCCCCCTTTCGTGTAGTGATCTCCTTAAACACGCTCACCACCCCGCATATCTTGACCTCTCTTCCGCTCTCACATTGGCCCAGAGTGGCCGTATTTTCGTTGGTGAACCGTTTTATGTCCTCCTCGTATCTGGCCAGGGGGTGGCTGGTGATATAGAAACCCAAGGTCTCCTTCTCGAAGCTCAGCAACTGGTTTTCGTGCCATTCCTCAATATTCGGTAATCGGCCAAGGACCCTTTCGCTCGCCTCCCCACCCCCATAGATGGAGAATAAGCTGACCTGTTTGCTTGCCCTCTCCTTCTGCTGTAGCTGAGCCATTTCAATGGCCTCATTGAGTGAGGCCATCATTTGTGAGCGGTGGGCTCCGGCAAAATCGAAGGCCCCGCATTTGATCAGGCTCTCCAAAACCCTCTTGTTCACCTTTCTGAGGTCCACCCTCTGGCAAAAATCGAAGATGTCTCTGAAGGGCCCATTTCCCTCCCTCTCGGAGATGATGGAGTCAACTGCACCCGCACCAACATTCTTAACCGCTGCCAGACCAAAGCGAATCTTGTTTCCAATGACCGTGAAATCCCTATAGCTCTCATTGACATCCGGAGGCAGAATTTCGATTCCCATATCCTGACACTCGCCGATATATTTGACGACCTTGTCCGTGTTCTCCATGTCGCAGGTGAGCAGCGCCGCCATGAATTCTACACGATAATGGGCTTTGAGGTACGCCGTTTGATAGGCGATGAGGGCATATGCAGCGCTATGGGATTTGTTAAACCCGTATTCTGCAAACTTGGCCATGAGATCAAAGACCCTCTCCGCCTTTTGGGAATCGACTCCCTTCCTGCTCGCCCCTTCCAGAAATTTCTCCTTCTGTTTGTCCATCTCCTTGGGATCCTTTTTACTCATGGCCCTCCTGAGGACATCGGCATCTCCAAGGGAAAAATTGGCCAGGGATCCGGCTATCTTCATGACCTGTTCCTGGTAAACGATAACGCCATATGTCTCCCGAAGGATCTCCTTAATCCCGGGAATCTCGAAGTGAACGGGCACCTTTCCGTGCTTCCGCTTAATGAAATCATCGACCATGCCGCTTCCCAGAGGACCGGGACGATGCAACGCCACCAGCGCAATGATATCATCGAAGGACTCGGGTTTGAGTTTGACCAGAAGCTCTTTCATCCCCGAGCTTTCCAACTGAAATATCCCCGTCGTTGCCCCAGAACCTAAGAGCTTAAAGGTCTTCTTGTCCCCCAAATCCAAATGCTGAATATCAATCTTCCCGTTCCCCTTTCGATTGATCATCTCCATTGCCTTATCCAACACGGTCAAGGTCTTTAGGCCGAGAAAATCAAACTTAATCAATCCGATCTTTTCCACATCACCCATGGCATACTGGGTGATAATCTCCCCGTTTTGTCCGCGATGGAGGGGAAGATATTCAATCAAGGGCTTATTTGATATAACGACGCCCGCTGCATGTGTAGATGCATGACGGACCAAACCCTCCAGGGATCTGGCAGTGGTAATTAATGATCTCACCCTCTCTTCGGATTCCATCAACTCGCGTAGCTTTGGCTCTTGGACCAATGCCTGATCCAGCGTAATATTCAGGGTATTTGGGATGAGCTTTGCAATTCGGTCTACTTCGTTATAGGGCATATCCAAAGCCCTCCCCACGTCCCTGAGCACCGCCTTGGCCTGCATCTTCCCGAAGGTAATGATTTGTGCGACGTTGTCATGACCGTATTTTTCGGTGACGTATCGAATCACCTCATCCCTTCCCTTCATACAAAAATCGACATCAACGTCCGGCATGCTGATTCGCTCGGGATTTAAGAACCTCTCAAATAACAGCCCGTAGCGAAGGGGGTCGAGGTCGGTAATCCCGAGCGAATAGGCAACAAGGCTTCCCGCAGCAGACCCCCTTCCGGGGCCAACGGGGATTCCCCTCTTCTTCGCGTAATTGATGAAGTCGGAGACGATGAGGAAGTAGCCGGAGAAACCCATGGATTTAATGGTCGTCAGTTCTTTCTCCAACCTTGTAAAATATTCCTCGCGGCCTCGGGCAATGCCTCCCTCGCCCGTTCCCATTTCGGATAACCGCTTCTCCAACCCCTCCCTTGTGAGATTCTCAAGATATGAATCCAATGATTCACCCTGGGGAAGAACGAATCGGGGGAAATGGTATTCGCCGAATTTCAACTCTAGGTTACATTGATCCGCGATCGACATGGTATTCCTGATTGCTTCTTCCCGATCGGAAAACAGGGCCTTCATCTCCTCGGATGATCTAAAATAGAACTGGTCCGTTGAGAACCTCATGTGATCCGGGTCATTAATGGTCTTTCCCGTCTGAATGCACAATAAGATTTCGTGGGCCCTCGCATCTTCGCGCCTCAGGTAGTGGCAGTCGTTGGTCGCCACCAAGGGCAAGGAAAGCTTTCTCGCCATCTCGCAGAGTTTCTCGTTTATCGCACTTTGATTCTCCACGCCGTTTTCCATGATTTCCAAGAAGAATCGATCACGGTCGAATATCTCCGAGTATTCGAGGGCTACTCCCTCCGCGTCGTGGTTTTTCCCCCTATCGAGCAAGGTGGCTATCTCCCCCTTTAAGCAGCCACTCAGCGCAATCAATCCGTCGTTGTATTGCCGTAAGAGGTCCTTATCTATTCGGGGTTTGTAGTAGAATCCCTCGAGATGGGCCAAACTGACTAATTTGATTAAATTGTAGTATCCCGCCTTATTCTTAGCCAACAAGGTAATATGATAGGACCCCTCAACTCCATCATCGGTCTTCTTTTCAAATCGGCTCTTGGGTGCGACATATATCTCGCATCCAATGATGGGCTTGATCCCGCTCTTTATGGCCTTCTGGTAAAATTCGATGGTCCCGAACATATTGCCATGGTCGGTCAAGGCCACCGCCGGCATGTCATACTCTTTTGCCAATGCAAAGAGTTCCTCGAATCGAGTGGCCCCATCTAAAAGGCTATACTGGCTATGTAGATGGAGATGAACGAATTGTCCTCTATTCATTCCTCCTCCTCATCGGTCCGAAAAACACAAATCAACCCGTTCTCGGTACCCGGATTTTTCGAAAATATGAACGATTTTTCGCTATATATTGTATTATTTTCCTCTAATAACACCATATATAGTAATTGTCAAGGAAAAAATGAACAAATCTGAAAAATAGAGAAAGGGGCTCTGAGCGCGAATCAAACTCCATGGAACGATGGAATGATGGAATGTTGGAATATTGGGTATCAAAAGCTGAGAAAGTGGTCCTTTTGGTTCAGGAGCGCTTCGCTTGAGGATCGCTTCGCTGAGGCAAGAGGCAAAGAATTCTTGGCCTTCAGCCCCAAGTCCGCCGGAGGCGGACGCTCCTCCAACCTCTTTCAGGGTAATACCTATCCGTGAACCCATCATTCCAGTATTCCGTTATTCCAATATTCTGGCTGGAGTGGAGCGACTTGTAGAGTGCTCAAGGAAATATGTTGAGCAGAGGGGTGGAGCTAAATGGTTAAAGTCCTTTATTATGACACCTGTTGCGTGAGCGATCGTGAAAGCTCAGTGCTTGGAAATCGGTTTATTCCCATTCAATGGTACTGGGAGGTTTCGAACTGATATCGTACACTACCCTGTTAATCCCCCTCACCTCATTGGTTATCCGGCTGGAAATTCGCTCCAGCACGCCATAGGGAAATCGAACCCAGTCAGCCGTCATTCCATCAACGCTCTTGACCGCCCTGATGGCGAGGACATTCTCGTAGGTCCTTTCATCACCCATAACCCCTACCGTCTTTACTGGGAGCAGGACGGCAAAGGACTGCCAAATCTCTCCATGGAGCCCCGTCCGGGATATCTCTTGATGTACAATATTCTCCGCCTCCCTAACCAAGGAAAGCCGTTCCCGTGTTACCTCGCCGATAATTCGAACGGCCAACCCCGGCCCGGGAAAGGGCTGGCGATTGATGATCCGATCGGGGATACCCAACTCCTTGCCTACCAATCTCACTTCGTCCTTGAACAGCTCTCGAAGGGGCTCGATGAGCCTGAAGCCCATCTTCTCCGGAAGCCCTCCCACATTGTGGTGGGACTTAATGGTCGCGGAGGGCCCCTTAAAGGATATGGACTCTATGACATCGGGATACAGGGTGCCCTGGGCAAGATATTTAATCCCGCCCATTTTCCTTGCCCACCCTTCGAACACATTGATGAACTCGTTTCCGATAATCCGCCTCTTTTCCTCCGGATCAATGACCTTTTCTAATTTCCTCAAGAAGCGCTCCTGCGCATCGATGCGAACCAAATTGATCTTGAAATGATCCCTGAAAACCGCTTCAACCTCATCGGCTTCAGCTCTCCTTAAGAGTCCATTATCTACGAAGAGGCAAACGGAGCGTTCCCCTATGGCCTTATGCAACAGGATGGCGACAACTGAGGAGTCAACTCCCCCGCTGAGGGCACAGACAACCCCCTCCGCTGCCACATCCCTTCTGATGTTGTCAATGGCCTCCTGAACGAAGGATTTCATCGTCCAAGTGGTTGAACAGCCACATACCGCATAGAGGAAATTCTTCAGGATTTCGATCCCTCGGGGGGTGTGTACAACCTCCGGGTGAAATTGAAGTCCATAAAGCCTTCCCCTCCCCTTCATAGCCGCGAGAGGAGAGTTTTTCGAATGGGCTGTCCTTACAAATCCGGGAGGCAAGACCTCTATTCGGTCTCCATGACTCATCCACACGGAATGTCTTGCCCCCTTTTTCCCAAATCCGTCAAAGATATCAGAAGAATCATCAATGATGATCTGGGCCTTTCCATACTCCTTCTTGGGTGCCCTTATTACCTTACCCCCAAGGAGATGAGTCATGAGTTGCATTCCATAACATATTCCAAGGATTGGGACGCCCAAATCCAAGACCTCGCGTTGCACCTTGGGGGCATCATCGTCATAAACGCTGGCCGGACCTCCGGAGAGAATAATCCCCTGGGGATGGAATGCCTCGATATCCTCCACCGGCATATTGAAGGGATGAATCTCACAATAGACCTGGCACATCCTGATTCGCCTGGCAATCAGCTGAGTGTACTGCGAGCCGAAGTCCAGTATGAGGATTTTCTCACTATGGATGTTCCCCATGCTTTCCAATTCCTCATGGATCCAACAGATTCACCTGGGGGAGAGAACTCAAGGACGCAGGGATATCCGACCGTCATTACCCACCCAGTACCAATACCGTTGCCCACCATCGGAAAGGAGGTCCCGATCGGCCAAAATTCCGGAGGAGACCAACTGCCGTAAGTCCTCGGGATATTTGCCCTTTTCCATTCGATAGATTTCCAGTGCCGTCATAATCTTCATCCTGTTCATGGCGTTCGAATAGGCCCTGGGGAAATTAAGTTTAGGCTTCTCGATCCGGGAGTTGACCACCACGTCCTTAAGAAGGGGTTTAAACGAGATGATCAAAAGGAAGAGTATTGCAAACAGGGCTCCAAATCGCATCATAAATGATACGTCTCTGAAGGCCTTCCTGCTCACCAGATCTCCCAACCTTGGTCTTTCTATGCCTACCCTTCGGATGAGCCCAGTTTCTTCCAGTTTCGCCAGGGAGTCAAAGACATTGTATTTCCCCACCAGACTTCGATCCACGATCTCTTGAACGGTGCGATTCCCATCCACCAAACTATGCACTACTTCAGCTTCGGGGGACATCTTCTCCCCCAACTCCGCGATGTCGTATCCTTCCTCTATTTCCTCAATGGGGACCTTTTCAAAGACGATATAAGGCGAGGAAATCTTCTTCTCGATTTCTGGCCACTCGTCCAATATCCGAAGCACGTTAAGCAGAACATTCTCCGGGCTCAGCGCCAATGGGATCCTTCGATACTTCTCAACGAGCCTCAGATCAAACCGAAAATACCCCTCTCCCCATCGAAAGAGGTCGTAAATGGCTTCATAGATTTGATTCTGGATAACCCTAAGAACTTCATCCATCTTCACCAACTGTAAATCGATGAGAATCTCCCCCAGATACGCTAACGTTTCCTGCTGAACCTTTAGTGCCTGGTCCAATTGCCCCTGGGTGATCGCCTGGGCTTTGACCAGGATTTCCCCCAAGAGATCCTTTTTGGCCCGGTAGTTGGAGAAGACATGGACGATCATACCGTCCACGAAGTGGATCTCGACCTTCTTCCTGCCATGCTGAACATTTAAGACCCCGGTCTTAAACTGCTGGCCGATGAGTTGAACGATCTCCGTAATGCTGAAATCCCGTAGGTCCCCTTGTAGTGCCATGGTTCTTCCTCATAAAGGGAGTCGGATCTTTTCCAACGCGCGTTTTTGTCTCTCTAAGCTGGTTATGCTCCTGAGGGAAATGAAATAAAAACAGGCGAAAAGCCCGATAAAGAAGGCTTCGCTCGACAACGGTGAGGATATGGGAATGACATCGGCATCCCTGATCAATCCATGCCAATGGATTCTTCGCAGAATAAACAATGAAAAGATAAAGAGGAGGATTACCCCCTTTATCGTGTGATTCCTCCACACATGGCCCCCACCCAAGGAAAAAAGGGAGAGGATCCTCGAGACGAGCTCTGCCCTCTTTCGGTATGCCTTAACCCGTGCCATCTTGTTCACCTTTAGCTTGGGGGGAAGGCTCTCCTTTTTCACGAAGAGACGGTGGCAGCCCAGGCAGATAGAATCTCCCTCCACCCTTCTCGCATAGACTCGATAACTGGGAGTACCACAGAGGGAACACTTCCTCATGGTGCCCTTTCGTTTGGCCACTATCAAGCAAGCCACCATCATCCCCAGAAATAGCAGTGGGCAGGCAAATCCCACCCGGTCGGATAGCGGCCGCAACCATACGGAAACGAGTCCTCCGGGATTTGTCCACTTCCCAATAAGCTGATACATGCCGTCTTTCCAGAGGTTTAGAGTCGACAGGGTTTCGTCGATGACAAAACGGTTCATGTTGTCGGATTCGATTGCCAGGTAGTTCTGAATCAATTTGGGGTTCAGCTCAGTGGCCCTTTGAAGGGATGTATCCGTCTTGATCAAGGCCGTGGATTTCTTCGAATTCGCCCGAAAGAGGTTGAAATGGAAAGATGCCCTTCGAGGGTTCAAATCAATGGCCCTGTTATTCAGCTCGATTGCCTGATCGACCATGCCCATTGCCAAGTAAACGTTTGCCAAATTCGTCATGGCTTTGGCGTCTGAGGAATCATTGGATATCACCTGCTTATAGCAGTGCTCGGCCCTTTCATAGTCTCCCTCCCTCTTATTGATCAGTCCCAATGTGAAGATGATTCTTGCATCTCGGGGATTGGCCTGAAGGCCTCGGATCAAATCCTCCTTGAGCCCATGATCCCATGTCTCTTCGTTTGCCCTATAGAGGTTGAAAAGGGGAGTCGCTGAGTGATCTAAAACAGTGGAGGAGGTATCCATTGCCCAGGGGATATAGACGATCAAGGCCAGGAAGAGGCCGACCATGAACCTCTCCCGTTTCTCCATGTAAAGCCAAAAGAGAAGGGACCAATACATGAAGGCCCATATGAGGCTTAGGTGCAAGAAAAAGGGGAGGAGTACGGCCACGATCTTGAGAATGGCCAGGATAATTTGGAAAACCTGGACCGTGAAATTCCTCGCTAAGGCCTCAATAAAGGAGGGCAAATATTTGAGAAATAAAATAAATGAATAGAGCAAGAAGGCGAGGAGGGTTGACTGGCCAATGAGGAAGAAGAGCTCTGTGAACTCCCTGAAGGCGAGCCTAAAATTCTTTATGGATGCAGCGAAGCCCTTCAGGTATTCAACCAGAACCCGGTCAATTCGAAGTTTGGACTTGCTCCACTGTACCTTTGCAAGGCCGAAATATCCGTATGGTAACCCCGGAGCCAGCATTTTCGCCGCGTTACAGAGCACCTCTGCCTCTTTGAAAGCACCCCTCTCCGAAGCCTCAAGGCCCTCTCGAATCAACAAGGTGGAGAATATGGGAAGATTCCGAATTCCCTTATCCAGCTGAACTCGATGAATCTCTTCCAGCTCCTTGCTGCCGATGGTCGTATTTCCCTTACTGATGAGGTCCTTTCGCCGGAGCCAGTGCCGCTGGATTTCCAAGGGTCCGGGGAGGGTATTGATAGAGGTACTCTTAACGGATGAATCCGACCCGCCAGACGAATAGATCTGACCGCCACTGTACAGGGCCAAACACAATACGGAAAGAAGTAAAACCCTAAAGGTCCGCCTCATTGATCGACCTAACCCACCTTCACTCCAATCGGTAGTTGGGGGCCTCCTTGGTTATGATCACGTCATGGACATGTCCTTCCCGCAGCCCAGCCGGCGTTATGCGGATGAATTTGGCCTTCGAACGCAGCTCCTCGATGTTCCAGCACCCCACATAACCCATTCCGGCCCTCAGTCCTCCCACAAGCTGTTGCACGCAAAAGGACAGGGCACCCCGATACGGAATACGGCCCTCAATGCCCTCCGGCACTAATTTGCCCTCGACCTCTACGTCCCCTTGGAGATATCGATCGCGGCTCCCGTCTTTCATAGCTTCTAGGGATCCCATCCCCCTATATACCTTGTAACTCCTCCCCTGAAAGAGGACAATTTCACCAGGGCTTTCATCGGTTCCCGCGAATAAATTCCCGAGCATCACCGACTGGGCTCCAGCGGCGATGGCCTTGGTGATGTCACCGGAGAATTTGATTCCCCCATCGGCGATGATGGGGATGTCGTATTTCCGGGCGGCTTGAGTGGAGGCTACTATGGCTGATATCTGAGGAACGCCTATCCCAGCAATGACCCGGGTAGTACAAATGGATCCCGGTCCCACTCCCACCTTTATTGCATCAGAGCCGGCCTTTATCAGATCCTCCACTGCATCCTCCGTGGCGACGTTTCCCGCTATGAGCTGACAGCCTGGAAAGTTCTCCTTCGTATCCCGCACCGCCTCCATCACGTCCTTGGTATGTCCGTGAGCGGTGTCGATAACCAGCACATCTGCGCCGGCTTTGAGCAGGACCTCAGTCCTCGCCTCTCGATCCTTACCAGGACCAATGGCTGCTCCAACTCGCAACCGCCCCAGCTCGTCCTTGCACGCATTGGGATATTGCTTAATCTTCTCGATATCCTTAATGGTGATGAGGCCCTTGAGGTTATTCACCTCATCCACAACCAGGAGTTTTTCAATCCGATTCTTATGGAGCAACGCCTTGGACTGTTCCAAAGTCGTCCCCTCGGGCACCGTTATGAGGTTATCCTTGGTCATAACGGTGGAGATTTTTTCATCCGATTCAGTCACAAATCTCAAATCCCGATTGGTCAATATCCCGACGAGCTTCCCATTCTTGGTGACGGGAACACCGGAAATGCGGTATTTCCTCATAATCTCCTGGGCCTCGTAGATCTTTTGGTCGGGATCCATGGTGATGGGATCCCTAATCATACCGCTTTCCGATTTCTTCACCTTATCCACCTCCACGGCCTGGGCCTCGATGGACAGGTTCCGGTGGATAATCCCAATACCCCCCTCTCGGGCCATGGTGATCGCGGTATTTGCCTCGGTAACGGTATCCATCGCCGCGCTCAACAGGGGTATATTCAACGTAAGGCTATGGGTCAAAATGGTGCTCGTGTCGACATCCCTGGGAATTACGTCCGACTTGGCGGGAACGAGGAGGACATCATCAAAGGTTAAATATTCTTGAAAGGTTTCCTCTAACATGATTTCTCCTTCCCAAAATTATGGGAACTATTGGGCCCTCTGTAAATAGATTTTCCCCTCGGTTATGGAACCATTTTTCGACGTAAGGGCTCCCCTGTAAAATGAAGGAAAAGCGGGAAAATGAGATGGAGGGATTTTATCAGCCATTATCAGACCATTCTCCTTTTGTCAACTGGGAGTTTGAGCGCGACCGATTCCCGGTTCAATGATTTGATCAATGTCCCTCCAAAGCATCCCTTCTATCCTCAATAGGAGGGTATCCAGGTTCTTTCCCTTGTTGAGCGCCGATATGGAAGTGGCATTGTATCGCCGGCAGGACTGGCTAACGAAGTTCGACTCCACCTTATCCTCCTTGTTGAACACTAAGAGCCTGGGAATTGTGTTCAGTTCCAGCTCATTCAGGATCGTTTCAACGGCGGCGATATGCTCCTCGAAATTGGCGTTACTGAGATCCACCAAGTGTATGAGTAGATCGGCATCTTTCAGCTCATCGAGGGTCGCCCGAAAGGCCCCCATGAGATCCCTGGGTAAATCCCTTATGAATCCCACCGTATCCGAAATAATTGCCTCTCGTTCATTGGGAAAGAAGACCCTCCGAGTCGCGGTGTCAAGGGTGGCAAAGAGCCTCTCCTCCACGTTTACGTGGCTTTTTGTCAGCGCATTAAAGAGGGTTGATTTCCCGGCATTGGTATAACCGATGATGGATAGGATGGGGATCCCTCTCTTTATTCTCCTCTCCCTCCTCTGTTCCCTTTCCTTGCCCAGGTTTTCGATCTCTTTTTCCAAACGGGCGATCCTATCCCTCGCCCGTCTTCGGTCTATCTCGAGCTTCGTTTCCCCTGGACCACGACCGCCAATCCCCCCAGTCAAACGTGACATGGCCGTGTTCTTACCCATAAGCCTGGGCAAGAGATACCGGAGTTGAGCCAACTCAACCTGGATTTTTCCATCTCGGCTATGGGCCCTTTGGGCAAATATATCCAAAATCAACTGGGTCCGATCGATCACCCTCAGCCCCGTAAAATCGCTAATGGAGGCCATTTGTGCAGGGGATAAATCCTGGTTAAAGATGACGAGATCTACTCCCAATTGCATGCATCGTATGGTAATCTCGGTCAGCTTCCCTTTCCCGATCAACATCCTGGGGTGTAACCTCTTGGGGCGCTGAATCACGGAATCCACCGTCACCCCCCCGCTGGTTTTGACCAATTCCCTTAGCTCTTGGATCGATTCCTCGAAGTCCTCCTTATGGGAATCCGTCACTGTAACCAAGAGAGCGTTCTCCCTTCCATTTCTCAAGGCCGTCGCGCGTTGGGTTCGTTGAAATTCGTCCTCCAGGGATTGAATGAATTCGAGGAAATCAATATCCAGGTTCCATGGACGATGGGGCGAGAGGATCTCCCATCTCTTTTCCATGGGATTCTCCGGGAGCATATGACCTAAATATATGTGACCCGGTGATCCGGAACCATCAACGGATAGAGCACCCATCATGTCAAGCCGCAGGAGGGCAAGGTCGGTCATGTCATCTTGGCTGAGTGGTTCAGTCCGCAGATGGGTGTGGATGCACCTGAGTCCTCGAAGCCTCACCAACCCTCCCCTGTACCTCGGCAAGGGTGGTATGACAATCCCTTGATGATCCCCTACAATGACATATTCAATAATCCCCTTGCGGTTGACCAGAATTCCCACTTGTCGTTTGATCTCATGGGAAATCTCGCAGAGATATCGGGCTATTTCGGGGTTGATGATCTTTTGGGGGGGAATTCTTCTTCGGTATATGCGCTCTAATCTCTTAATCTGGCTGGACTTAAGGCCTGTTACGTGACCAAAAACCCTTTTGATGGTGACTGCTCCCTGAGTCCCGTTAATTATTGAAAGTATTATACCATAAAGGGGCTGGTAATCAAAAATAATCGGACGCCTGACACGGCCCAATGTTCGAGTCTATTTTCCAACGGGCACGGGAGCATGTGAGGGCTCCTTGTTAAGGATACTTTTTTGATATATCATGGGGGGTATCTGGAAAAGTCGCTCATCGCTGCTCAGCAATATTTTTTCGACCATTCTAAAGCTCGCTCCACTCCAGCCAGAATATTGGAATAATGGAGTACTGGAATGATGGATTCATGGATAGATATTACCCGGAAAGAGGTTGGAGGAGCGTCCGCCTGCGGCGGACTTGAGGCTGAAGGCCAAGAATTCTTTGCCTCTTGCCTCAGCGGAGCGATCCTCAAGCGAAGCGCTCCTGAACCAAAAGGACCACTTTCTCAGCTTTTGATACCCAATATTCCAACATTCCAACATTCCATCGTTCCATGGTGTTTAATTCGCCCTCAGAGCTCCTTTTCCAGTTCTTCCAGAAGTCTCGTGGAAATCTTTCGAAAGATAAGGAGGATCGGATGAGCTTGAGGAAGAGATTGAGGGAGGCGGAAGACAAATATCCCGATGTCGATGTCTTCATCCGCGGGGGAGTCCTTTATATCGATGGAATCCCTGAGGCCGAGTTCACCGAAAAGACACTCAGCTCGGGCTATTTCCTGCCGCGGGATGAGTTCTCGATGGCCTATGAGTTGGAGGAACCCCCTGAATGGATCCAAAAAAAGGGGATGGCGGACGCGGAGGTAGCGGTCGGTAAAAGAAAGCGGGAAAGGCGGTAGAGAAGAGAAGGCATCTCGAATTTCAGGCGCCTCCTCATCGCGTATTGTTCTACCCATGGGGAAAACCCAATGGCCTACGATCCCGTGGCGAGGCATAGAGCCATTGAAAAGAAGGTGGTCAGGGGAGAACTCCGCAAATACTATAGATTCCGAACGGATAGATGGTATGGGGGCATCGCCACCGCCGATTGTGTGGGATGTGGACTTCTTTGTAAGTTTTGCTGGGTAAGGGATACCATTCTCTTTAACCCCAAAAAGGAGGGACGCTTCTATGCCCCCCATGAGGTCGCTCGGAAGCTTCTCTCAAAAGCCCGGAAGAAGGGGTTTACACAATTGAGACTGAGCGGTGGAGAACCCACCATTGGGAAATCCCACCTCCTACGACTCCTCGATAACCTCCGCTGGGAAGGGCATCTCTTTGTCCTTGAGACCAACGGGATTTTGATCGGTTCCGACGAGAGCTACCCCCAAAATCTCGCTGCTTTCCCGTTTCTCCACGTAAGGGTTTCCATAAAAGGCTGTGATCGAAATGAATTTACCATGCTCACCAACTCAAAGCCCGAGGGATTCGAGCTCCAACTGCGAGCTCTTGAGCACCTATTCAATGCCGGTGTTAGCTGCAATCCCGCCGTTATGACCTCCTTCTCCTCGCCCAAAAAACTGGAAATGCTTAGAAGACGAATCTTCGCTATGGCGCCGTCCCTGATGGAGGAATTCGAAGAAGAGGAATTGATCCTCTACCCCCACGTCTTGGACCGCCTCAACCGATTCAGGCTGAGCTACCGGACGGCCTTCCGCCCAGGCGATGTGCCGCCTGAAGGCGTGTGAGGTTAGAGGGGAGAGGTTGGAGGCGGAAGGAGAAATGACAAATGACAAATGGCAATGAGTTGGTTGGTTGTATTAGTTTGATTGGTTTTATTGGATAAAAATGGAAAGTTCAAATGGCAAAGGGAAAAGAGAGCCTGAGGCTGGAGGTTAGAGGTTTGATGCGAAATGGCAAATGACCGCTAACTGATAACGAACACGGACACGAAACACGAGCACGAATCTCACGGGCACGAGCACGAAATACACGGACACGGAACATAATGTCAAATGGAAAAGCCCAAATGGAGAGATCTCTGGGAGAGCGGAAAAACGAGCTCTGAGCGCGAATCAAAGATTTTTTCGCCAAATCTTGGGAACCAAGGAGCGCCTTATGCGATTTTCGCAACGAAGCGCATGTTGGAATGGTCGAAAAAAGATTTTTGAGCGGCGAAGAGCGAGTTTTTTCGAGACGTCAAGGGAGAGGTCATTTCTTGCTGAAGACCTTCAGCATAAACCCCTTTCAGGGTCAGTAGCCGACAATAGCCGTGAGCACCAAAAGGCCACCCACAACAAGTGATACGGGTTTCCAGAATCCAGTCAGAAAAAAGCCAAGAACAAAAAGAATGGCACCTATGATAACCCGAAGGATCCCCTCACCCCGTTCCACATTCCTCGTGACAGCCATATATGCCTCCTGATTGATCCGAGCTATGGAATGGTCTTCTGTGTCAGGTTGTTAAGCGTTGTCCACATTTCCTCGGAGGTCTTGCAGGCCAACAAGTCCTTGCGCGCCTCCTCCTCACGAAATGTCCCTATCAGACCGGATATGAGCTGCAGGTAAAACACGCTGGCCGCCGAGGGAATGACGATGAAGAAGATGATGCGGGTTAACCGGCTCTTGGTTGGGCCAAACTTCAAACCCTTTTTCTTCAATCCCAGGGAGAGGGTCAAACCGGCACCCTCCACCCCACGCACGTGGGGAAATGCGAGGCCATGCTCCAAGGCGGTTGACATGATTGACTCTCGCTGTAGGGTCGCTACCAGTAAGCTCTCGGGATTTTCTACAAACCCCTGGGCAGCCATCAGTTGGATCAACTCGGAAATTGCATCGTCCCGCTCTTCCGCCGCGATGTGTGGGAGCATCAGTCCTTGGGACGAGAACCTGGCGATGCCAGCCTTTGGCCTTCCCGTCCGCTCGAGATGTCTTCTCAGTTGTCGAGGCGCTCCCTCAAGATGATACAGGATTCTCCTGCAATTCGGGCACTGTTGAATTACCTTCCCGGATTGAATTTCCGCCGCCAGCGAGGTGGGCAAGGACATGCCACAGCCAGAACAAGTCCCATTAGCTTCCGGGACAACCGCCGCCTGGTGACGCTGGTGTAATCTTCGATAGAGAGTCGCGATCTCCCGGGGGAGGTTTTCCATCAGTATCCTGATGGAGTTTTCGAGATCCGTCAAACGGATTTCAGGAACCAATGCGCGCTGTTCCGAAAGGACGAAATTGAGTTCCTGCAATTGAATCAGTTGATTCAAAATACGGTCCATAAGGCCATTACACTAATTTTTCTATGGTCCCTCACCCCGATTCTTTGCCCCATACTGCTGCATTCCAGGGGGAAAGTCAAGCTATTTCGAAAAGCATCCATTGAATGAAGAGTTCGAACAAGAGCCGATTGGAAGGCAAGGTTCAGGGTTTATCCCCGTCCAATCTGAGCATCAAAGTATCTATTCATGGCCCGAAGATATACCTCCTTGGGAACGAGCTCCCTGGCAACCTCCTGTTGGGCCTTCTCCGAAACAACGCCGTTCTCAACCAATTCCCTTCCAGCCCTTTCAACGGTCTCCAGGACCCCCCCGATGACATCAGCGCCCACTTTCTTCATGTCCAAGCTATAAACCGCCGGTCGAAGGATCTCTCCCACATATTCCATGTTAAGGTTCTTAGCAGCCCGTTTCATATGAAGGACCAACGGGTCGAAGTTGTCCATTTCTGATAACGCGCAGACGCTGACGAGAAAGATCTTGTTGCAGTACTTCTCCTTCACCACGTGGCGGGAGTGCCCGCCACGAATCTCGAAATGGGGATCCAATAAGGGAATGAGGCGGTCGATGAAATTCTTGCACAGGCCTGTCATCCCGTCCACGTAGACCGGGGTTGCTAAGATCATGAGATCCGCCCGTTTGAGTGTCTCTAGCAGTTTTGCCATATCATCTTTTTGATAGCATTTCCCTGGAGTCTTGATCCAGCAGCTAAGGCACCCCGTACAACTCCCAATCGTCTTTTCTTGCAGAAACACAACCTCAGTACTGGCCCCCGCATTCTCGGCACCCTTCAACAGCCTCTCCAATACGAGATAGGTCTTTCCCCCTTCTATACTGGGACTACCGTGAACCGCAAGGATATGCATATGCCCCTCCATAACCGCCAATACCATGGCCTAGGCGGGTGAATACTGCGGCCTATAGAGCCCTACCAATGGAATATCAGTCCCTAGAATTCCTCGCTGTCCTTTTTTTCACAATTCACTGGAAAAAAATTTGAGGACAGGCCGACCTATTTCTTGAATTCATCCCATGGATAATCGATGAGCTCCAAGAGCACGCCGTTAACGTCCTTGGGATGAACAAAGGCAAATTCGCAATTCCTGAAGGGCCTCGCACCCCCTATGAATGTGTACCCCTTCGCCTTGAGCTCCTCCATTGCCTCTCGGGTATTATCCACATTCAACCCGATGAGCATAATTCCCTCTCCCCTCTTCTCGATAAACTTCGCAACCTCTCCATCGGGGCTTGTGGATTCCATCAACTCGAATCCCACACCGCCGAGCCAGTACCTCGCCACCTTGATCTTTTCCGGCTCGTCCACGTAGGGGTCGTCGGGTTTGGACTTCCCAAGTATTGGTTCCCAGATTTTTCTCGCTGCTTCAAGGTCTTTCACCGCAATGCAAATGTGATCGATCTTATTCACCTTCATGGCACACCTCCTATCTTTTTTCGCAACATCCCCGATTATATCGGGCAAGGGTGTCAAGTCAAGGGGAATCTAGGAGATCTCTGAAAAACTCGCTCCTCGCCGCTCTCCTGCTCAGAGCTCGTTTCCCGATTTTTTATAGATCTCCCTTGGACTCCCCTCAATTGACAACGAATGCCTCCGCTATTACACTTGAAAGGTCCGGAGAAATCCAATCCCCAAGGGAGGACGGCTTCTTGGATTTTGCCACGAGATACGTGGTCAATCTATTTGTCGGAAAGCCTACTGGGCCATTTACCATGGAGGTCAGGGCCCGGTATGGGATCTTTCAAGGGGCCGTCAGCATTCTCGGAAATACTGCCCTTGCCGCTTTGAAATTCCTTTTCGGGTGGATGACCAACAGCATTGCCCTCATGGCAGATGCCTTTCACACGGCATCCGACGTCCTCACCTCGGTCGTCGTGGTCATTGGATTCTGGACGGCCAAAAAACCCGCGGATGTCGAACACCCTTACGGCCATGGGAGGATCGAACCCATTGCAACTCTGATCATTTCCCTTCTCCTTATCTGGGCCGGGGGCAAGTTCGCCTGGGCTTCATACGATCGACTCCGCGAACCCCAGATCGTCACATGGAACGCGGTAGCCTTCGGCCTAATGATATTTTCCGCACTGGCCAAGGAATGGATGGCACGACTCGCCCTGGGCATTGGCAAACTAATCCAATCGGACATGTTGAAGGGCGACGCGTGGCATCACAGAAGCGATGCTGTCGCCTCAGCACTGGTGGCCTTCTCCATGATTGCAACCTATTTTGGCTCCAGGAAAATCGATTCGTTTCTTGGGATTGGCATTGCAATTTTAATTGTGTACACCGGAATTGACTTGCTCCGTTCCATGATCAGCGTTCTGGTTGGAAAGGCGCCGAGTCAGAATCTGATCGATCGCATTATGAGGACGGCTCAGACCGTTGAGGGCGTGGAGCAGGTTCATGACATCAATGTCCACGAATACGGAAGCCACAAGGTGATCTCCCTCCACGTCCGCGTCCCAGGCGAGATGGACACCGCTCATTCCCATCATCTCGCGAAGTTGGTCGAAAAGGCCATCTCCAAGTCCCTCGATGCTTCAACGGTTGTCCACGTGGACCCTTCCGAGTCAAGACAGTCTCCGTTAGAGCGCCGAGCAGTGGAACATGAGTTGGCTCGTATTGTCACGCGATATCCCTCCGTTAAGAGTTTTCACGGCCTGACGGTTTCCAGCGTTGGAGCGAAACCCGCCATTAACCTCCATCTCGTCATCGACGGCGATGTAAGGGTAGAGGAGTCCCACGACATCGGACATCGCATTGTCGATGAATTGAGGAAACGCCTGGGGAAATGTCAGGTAAATCTCCACCTGGAGCCAAAGTAGGCACTAACGAACATAAAAAGAAGGGCTTCTTTCCATATAACGGGCCGAGGATATATTCGCTTCCCGCAGCATACCGAGAGGGTCAAGTCCGATACAGCCCAGTTTAAAAAAATGGTTTGACTCTCATGAGAATATTGTGGTATAAGCTAGGAGGTTTTGGAGTGCCCACCGTTACGATCTTAAGAAATCCACAATTGAACCTTTCGAGAGCAGGCACATGAGAAGAGGTTTTCAGAAGGTGCCGATACGCAGCCTCCGAGGGGTTTTGTGTCTCCTCGGAGGTGCATGATCCATCTTAACCCCAAATGGAAAGGAGGCGAGTTTCCAAGAGGACTTGACAGTGTTGGCTATTGGGTTTAAAAGAGGCCATCGATAAGGAGGGAAGACTATGAAAAAGAACATTTCGCGGAGGGACTTTATTAAGACCACGGGTGCCGGGCTTGCAGGGGCAGCACTTCTCTCTGGCCCGTTCAAGAGCACGGCCGTTGCCGCGGTAACACCACCGGATCTCCCCATAGAGAAGGACGCTGTCCTCAAGGTGCTGAGATGGAGCGTCTTTGTGGGAGCCGACAAGGTGTTATGGGAGCAGAACACGAAGAAGTGGGAGCAAAAAACAGGTTGCAAGGTCACTACTGAGTACCTCTCCTGGGAGGATGTGAGGCCTAAGGCGGCCATGGAGGCCTCCGTGGGGGCCGGTCACGATATCGTGCTCGCATGGCACGATGACCCGTTCCTTTACCCGGATAAGCTTCTCGACGTGACGGATATCTGTGAATACCTCGGGAAGAAGTACGGCGGCTGGGAGGACGTCTGCGTCAGGTACGGGAAACACCCCAAGACGGGACGCTGGATCGACGTTCCCATCGGCGCGCCT
>Ga0209636_10000171_pt1 | contig 54544 bp, 52 predicted proteins | sample DeeMarSWOR152_54_FD_187464 | JGI IMG/M metagenome (GOLD analysis project Ga0209636, IMG submission 187464) | Marine sediment microbial communities from White Oak River estuary, North Carolina - WOR-1-52-54 (SPAdes) (version 2) | ecosystem: Environmental > Aquatic > Marine > Intertidal zone >...
TGACGATTTCTTATTTTTATCTTTTAGTATACACCTTCTACATTCTAAAATAATCAGCTTTAAAAATCCTAGATCAACAATCCATGATAATCTTATTAAAGGTATAAAATAATTTTGAATAATGTAATACCAGCAGACTGCCGACAATAATGTAAGAGTTGGATGAGAAAGTGAGAAAATTTACTTTTGGAGAACTTGCATATGCGATTGTCGTTGCTGCAGCATACGGGCTAATCATAGGGATTTATATAACTGGTGTTACCGCTCGTGACCCCGAAATTATTGATCTTATTATTTTCAGCTTACCCCAATATATTATCCTATGGATGGTGATGATCTGTCTGCATCTTGTTGGAGTTTTATTATTAGTCCGTCTTGAAGAACAACAAAAAGGAATCAAGAAAGTAGCTCCGCCTGAGAAAGAACCTGAATGAATTAACTAGAAATTATAAAAAGGAAGAAATCCTAGATTCCTGAAAGATCATCTTCAGACATTTCTAATACCATTTCCCATATTATTGCCAATTCAGGTAAGAATTCAGAAATGTTATTCTTGCAAGCATCAAGAAGTTGGGGAGTTAAATCGTTAAAGATTTTCTTCATTTGTTCTGAAATTGTAGTATTTTCTTTTTGTTTCTCCTTAAAATCATTCAATCGCATTTTTATACTACGATGTTCCTGTTCTAACCCATAAACGTCTGAGAATCTCTCTCTTAAAAGCTTCAAGAAAATATTTTGGATTTTTAAGTTTATTTCTTCAAAGAATCTTTTTAAGATTTTTTCGTTGAAATAAAGGACTTTTTCAGCATGTAAACGGGCTCGTCTATCCTCCTCTAAGTTTTCGAGTCGTTTCTTTTCAGCTATTTTCATTGTTTCAATACGTGCTTGCTCTTTCTTTATCGCTAAGTCAATACGATCAGTTACTGATTCATCGGCCGGTATAATCCTAAATGACTCTTCTATTTTTCCTGATAGCCGTAGATTACCAGGTTCACAGAAATCTTCGGCCCCGTGGTGAATAAATTGCTCTAGCTTCGTTGCTCGGGCATCTATCATTGTTTTTACCCTCAGATCAGTTAATAATTGATTGATTTTACTGAAAACTTGTCGTTGTTTCAAAGACTTAGCCTGAAACTCCAATGACGCCTCATTTTGGCAAAGTAGACCCACAATTCGGACCTCATCTGTGGAAAAAAATACTAAAGTATTCTTTCCTTCATGCTTTTGATGTTTATACAAAAATTCCACAGGATAGAAGCTAATTTCAATATCTGGATTAGTTTGAAGCAACATTAAGCGTAAAACATTCGAACAATGATCAGTGATGAGTTTTATATGATCTAATAACTGCTTTGTTTGATCCCTAGTAATCATAGATGATTTAATCCCTAAAGTATCCATTCTTTTTAAGGTAATCTCTTTTGGTGTATCTATTATCATTTCTACAATGTTAGCTTGACTTATATCTTGTTTAAGAACACCAATAGGGATTAACCCTTGTTCCCGAAGTTCATCTTTCATTTCCAGAAAATTATATTCTTCTTGTAAGTTGTGTATATACATCTCCATCCAAGCTGAGAGTAACATATCCATATGTTCGGTTGCAGGATTAACCTGATCCTTCAAACGGCTTGAAATCCCTCTGATATCGATACAACGCTGTTTAGAATATGAGATGATCGATTGTAAATTCACATTTTGTTCTGAAAGTAACAGGTAATTCCAATTTCCTAGAGAGTTTGGAAACCCATTATTTGGAGAGCTTTCTTCGAAATTATGAATATAGAAAAATCTCTCTTCTGGTCTTTGGTCTAGTACCTTTATCTGAACATGAAACTTAGCAAAGAGGAATTGTTGAGGATTGTCAGTATCACTTAACGTTTGTACCATATGTAAAGAGTTTTTTAGTTCTTGCTTCAATACTTCGTTCGGAACTATTTTTTCATCATATGCAATAGAGGTAAATAACTCTCTCGAGTCAGTTTCATAAAAAACTGAAGTAGCAAATTCATGTGGCCGACGTCCAATATCACCAAAAGACTCCAATTCCTTTACATCATCTTCAAATTTTTGAATGAAGTATTCCTCCACAAAAGGTTGAATTACAAAGAACCCTGCATCAAAATAGAATTGAGGATCCATCTCAGCAATAGGGAATTTGTTAATAATATCTTTGTAAAATTCTGAGGCAAACTCTTTATTTAAAGCACCAGCTAACTCAGCCATTGCCCATCTCAGATCCAAATTGGGTAGTACTTGTTTTAAAAATGAAAATAACGGCACTGCGTAAACATCCACTAGATTAGTTGCAATTATTTTTTGATCGACCAATAAACGAGCATGAGTAATCAGATCTTTTTCTATCTTGACCGCCCAATCATAAAGGAGAGAGTATAAATGAACCAGCGATTCAAAATCTAACGTTAAATGTTCTCTGGCAACAATAAGATTTTCGAGTACAACATCGACTCTCTCATCCTCATCTCCTCTATCTCTTGCTTCTTTATCCCTTTTTAGCTTATCCATAACATAATTAGCCAGATAAAACGCTGAAACTGCTGTATCAACGTCTGTATTGTAAGTGTTTGCCAAGTCCTGTAACAATTCATCGTACATGACTTTATATGTTCCAAAAATCTCTAGAACATTTCTTCTTCTTGCAAGAATTTCCTTAAGCTCATCAATCAAAGACATACCGTATTCTACGGCCATTAAATCACCAGATTTCTCTCTTATAATAGATTAGGATTTTTAAGAATGTGATAATTAATATGTATTTACCTACCAAAAAGAGAATTTATTTGGTTTAGATAATTCTTAGATATGAAAGTGGATCTTAAGAGATAAAAATCATTCAAATTTCCCCTAGATATTTATTTAGCAATAAATATCTAAATTTACGAAGTTAAATGCCTCTCCATTGAAAACTTAGCTGGAGAGGTTTATATCACTGATTTCAGTATCCAAGAAATACATAACCATCCTAATGGATTCCAAGAATTAGATGTCTTGGCTCCTGGTAGCGGATACGAGGCCTATATCCTAGAAATCCTGAATATCTTCATCTTCCTTGGTAATCGACAGCACTTGAGATCCAACCAGGAAGTATGGCTATTGTTGATATGTTATATAACGAATTTGACAACTTCCCAGGATGGGGTTGGACGAATGTAGAATAGGATTCGGATGCGACTGGATCGGGTCTAATACAAGCTGCTCTTGCGGTAACTGCCGCAGCTACAGTATAATCTCATACATTTCCCTCCTTTTTATTTTTCACAGTTACCTAAACGCCTTCTACCTAAGTAAAGGTGTTAAAGGACTGTTTTATACCTTTCATTTTAGAAGCCTGAGAGAGTTCAATACTGTTAAAATTGTCACTCCCACATCACCAAATACTGCAGCCCACATAGTAGCAAGTCCCATTGCCCCCAAAAGTATGAATAATGTTTTAATTCCTAATGCCGCCACAATATTCTGTTTTGCTAATCTGCTGGTTCTTCTTGAAATATCAATTGCATCACTTAGTTTTAAAGGATTATCTTCCATGATAACTAAGTCTGCTGCTTCAATAGTCGCATCTGAACCAATTCCGCCCATTGCCACCCCAATATCTGCTCTTGCAATAACTGGTGCATCGTTAATACCATCTCCAACAAAAACCACGGCTCCTGCTTCGGAATTCTTATGAATATAGCTTTCTAACACTTCTAATTTATTTAAAGGCATCAAATTGGCATATATTTCTGTTTGATCAATTCCTAACTCCCTTCCAACTCTTTCTGCAACATTTTTGGCGTCACCAGTTAATAAACCAATAGTTAAGATGTTTTGGGACTTTAATTTCTTAATTGCTGTAAACGAAGTGTCTTTAATCTGATCATCAATGATTATATGGCCAATATACTCCCCATTTTTTATTACATAAACTGCAGTTTCATCTCGAATGCATTCTGAATGAGGACAATTCACTTTATGTGCTAATTTATCATTCCCTACAATGATGGAATCATTCGACGTAGTCTTCATAATAACTCCTAAAGCAGCTAATTCCTCATATTCCTCAATTTGGGTTAAATCGATTTGTTTTCCATATGCTTCACGAATTGAAACGGCAATAGGATGTGTAGAATGCGCTTCAGCGAGAGCAGCATAGTTTAGGACATCATGAGGACTGTAATCTGGAGCTGGTACAATTGTAACTACTTGAAACATACCTACAGTTAATGTTCCTGTTTTATCCCATAGAACGGTTGTCACATTATTTAATGAATCAATAACATTAGCCCCCTTAAGTAAAATCCCTTCCCGTGAGCTCTTGCCAATTCCAGAGAAATAAACCAAGGGTATAGAAACAACTAAAGCACATGGACAAGAAATGACTAAAATAACAAATGCGCGGTAGACCCACACATTTAAAGCTTGGCCGAATAAAACAGGGGGAATAACTGCTATTACGAGAGCTACCACAAGAACTAGTGGGGTATAATAGCGAGCAAATCGTGTGATAAGAAGTTCAGTTTTTGATTTATTTTTGGCTGCATTTTCAACAGCATTTAAGATTCTTGAAACAGTGCTATCAAAACAGGGGGATGTGACTTGAATGTGAATACTTTTACTCGCTATTGAACCAGATAAAACATTATCACCTTCGTTCACAGTCACAGGACGAGATTCTCCAGTTAGAGCTGACATATCTAGATTTGTCTGGCCTTTAACGATTTTTCCATCTAATGGAACTCGTTCTCCTGGTTTTACTAGAATTGTATCACCTGGAGTAATTTCAGTAATGGGGACTGTAATAATTTTGTCTGTTTTAACAAGATGAGCTTGATCTGGGCGGATATCCAACAAAGAGCTAATTGATTGACGTGAATGATTGATAGCTTTTGTCTGAAGAAATTCCCCAATCGTATAAAAAACCATGACAGCTACAGCCTCAGGAATCTCCTGTATGAAAATTGCTCCAATCGTTGCTATAGACATTAAAATATATTCATTTGTAAAATTGTAATTCTTTAACTGAAGAATAGCATTCCTGAGTACTTTCCATCCAGCGATAAAGTATGCAAAAAACAATGATAAATTTCCTGTTAAAATAAGAATTTCTGCCATTGAGGGGTGTGTTAATACAATTCCCAAAATAAGAAATATTAATGAAATAAAGATCTGAACAATAGGAACCCAATCTTCGGTTATTTGTCTTTGACCTAGGCCTCTAATCACGGGGATGGCAAGAACTCCTGGTTCGATTTTAGAAATGATTGCATTTATCTCATCTGCGTGGGAGTCACATCCTTTCTCTCCACAACTAAATGTTAGTACCCTTGTAACAAAATTTAACTGCACGTTAGAAAAATCCTGCCCTTTCAAAGTATCCTCAATCTTAAGTGCACAATTAGTACAGCTTAGCCCTTTGATAGAAAATTCATGGATATCCTGACCCACTTCGGTAATCCTCCTAAGCTGTAGGATGTTCTTTAAGGTGTTCTAATGCATTAGTTATAATCGGTTCTAAGTGCTCAATTTCGAGTGAATAATAGTTTTCTTTCCCATTACGGCGATATTTGACGAAATTCCCCTCCCTGAGTTCCTTCAATTGATGAGAGACAGCTGAAGGAGATAAACCTAAGATATCACTAAGATCACATACGCAAAGTTCTGTCTCAAATAGAGCTAGGAGAATTTTAATCCTTGTTTCTCCAGAAATAATTTTGAAAAATTTCGTTAATTGGTTTGGATTTGATTCATCGATCCTTTTACGGGCAATTTTTATCTGTTGTGGATGGATTACGATCGTTTTACAAGGTTCTGCCATTTTCAACCGAACTCTAAATGAAATGATTCATTTAAGAATTTGTTAACAATAGTTTATAAAACATTTGAATAGATCCTCAAATGTTTCAATACTTCAATCTAATTTTGTTGGTTGGTCAAGATCCAATTTCAATAAAAATAGGAACATTATAGTTTAGTATATCTTTAAATGTTGTGTAGACCATTTTCTTTCAACATGTAAAGGATTCCAGTTTTAACTCCAGCAGTTATCTCTTCTTGCCAAGTTTTTAATAGTGAAAGAATAATTCCATGATGTTCCATTCTTTTCAATCCAATCTCATGTTCGATTTCATTACGAGAAAAAGTCATATCTGTTAAAATAACGACTTTATATCCATTAGCTTGAAGATCAATCGCAGTTTGAGCGATACACACGTCAGTTTCAAACCCACAGAGTACAGCAACCAAGCGTTGGGTATTTTTCATTTGTATAATTCCCTTTTGGATATCCTTTTGGCCCCAACAGCTATAAATGAATTTATCATAGATTTGAACGTTTGGAGGCAATGTACTCTGAATTGATACAGGGATGGAGTCATTCTTTTGGATATCCTCCGCAGTGATGATGAGAGGGATTTTTAACACATGAGAAAGCCTGATTATGTGGTTATACTTCTTTAAGAAGATTAATCGCTCTTCATTAGTGAGACCTAGCATAAATTTCGATTGGACATCAATAATAATGATAAAACAATCACTAGCATTTATCAAATTTGATGAACGAGATACAGGTTCAATATTATCTTCCATTGTGATTCATCTTTTAGATCTAAGTAATATCATTTTAAAAACATTGAATCACTAAACCCAAGTGGAAAAGGAAAAACCATTGATAAACCTTAAAAGATGGAGTAAATAAATGTGATTCTCATCCAAACCTATCAAGAGCTCTATTATGCCTTGAAAGTGCTTCAAATGCTAAAAGAAAGCGATCAACCGCTGTATGAAAAGCTTCATAAACAAATTAAAGGTCAAATCGAAAAACTAGTCTGAAAAATCGAATATTCCTTGAAACCTATAAGCTGAAGCTTTTTAGTTTTGATGTCTAACTGATATCATAGATGAATGGGGGTTTGATTCCCAACATACGAAGATAAACGCATAATTGACCCCGATGGTGGATCGTCTCTTCCAGAATTGTTGTTAATGATTCAAAACCGCCTATCTGGACACCTCCCCAACAAGTGTAAGTTATTTTTTTGTCCATATCCGCTTCTATCAGTTTTGAGAAATTTTCTCTTATATAGGTTTTGACTTTTTCCCCGTATTCGATGATTTCGGATGTTGATTCGATATTTTTTGAATCAAATGGAATAATAGAGTAATCATTATCAGAGAATTCTCCTTTTAATGTACCAGCCATATATGCCAATGAAACCATATAAACATGAGTCCCAAGTTCTGCCGCACTCATCGCGTCATCAACGGGTTTCCAGTTAAGTTTATCATCAGGAATAAGCATAATAGCTTTATCAAGGGTTTTCATGGCATGATTCAAAGTATAATCAAACTGTTGTTTAACAGATTCCAATTTTGACATTACATATCATAACTCCTTGGCATTTTTTCAAAAAGCTAACTTTCTTCATTTTAATTACCCTTCTGCCTATTAATAAAGATTCGTCATCTAACCATAGTTTATTATAATATCTCCATTTCAGGCGCAAAACCCTCTTAAGAAGTGCACATTATGGTTGAAATTGATCATGGATTTACAACAGAAATGAAATATGCTGTAGCGGGAACTTTTACTGGAGGACTCTCTAGCAAAATTTATCCCTTACTTAAAAGTGAATGGTACAATGTTAAGAAAGTTTACCCTATTTGCCCTTATAAAAAGGAGATTAATGGTGATCCTACTTATGGTTCGATTAAAGAACTTCCTGAACCAGTTGATGTAGTTGTTGTTGTTCATAAAAAAGAAATAACAACTGAAATTGTGAAGGAAGCATCGACATTAGACCCAAAACCAGCTATTTGGTTTATGCCAAGAACTGATTCAAAGGAAAGTATTGCGATTTGTGAAGAGAATGATATGAAATATGGAATGTCCTGTCTCATGGGACACAGAGCAATTCCTGGATTCAAACGTTTCATCAATGGTCATTGGTGGCACTCTAAAGTTGGTGGAATGAATCGAATCCCTAAACAATAGGAACTTCTAAAGGAGGAATGTGCTTTGAGGATCCTTATTATTTATTATTCCTAGTCAGGAAATACAAAGAAAGTTGTAGAGTTAGTTGAAGAACATTTAAGATCTTTTGATCATGATGTATCCTGAGAAATGCTCTAACTGCAAGGAAAGAACAAGTTGTAGAAAGCGACTTGATTCTTATTGGTACTCCAGTTCACGGTTACATCTTATTTGGCCAGAGACCCACAAGGGAGATCAAAGAATTTCTTGAGCAATTACCACAAGATCTTAAAGGAAAACCAATTATTGGATTTGCTACATATTTATTTTTTCCTGCTAGAGCCTTAAATCCCATTAGAAGAGCAGTTGAGGCACGAAATGGAAAAATATTAGGACTGATCGCACAAAGGAGGACAAAGAAGAAAACTTTAATGGAAGAAATTGTTGGTTGTATTCAACAACAAGATGTTAAGGTATAACATTGAAATCTTTGGATTCAAAATTACTGAAGAGATTTGATAAAGAATCAGATCTTTGTTTAATTACAGGCGCCTGTGGTTTTGTTGGATCACATCTAGTTGACACTCTTGTTTCCCAGGGAATTCCAGTCCGTGCTACTGATCTTCCAAATGCAACTCGGAAATATTTACCTTCTTCTAAGAAATTAGAATTCATACCTGTGGATCTTACGCATCCTCAAGAAGTTAAAGGCTTATTAAAAGGAGTTACTAAGATATTTCATCCTGCAGGAATCTTTCGTTTTAGTGCTCCAGCAAAATTGTTGTACAAAGTTAATGTTGAAGGCACAACAAATCTTCTGTCTACAGCTCTCTCCGAGAACATTTCTCATTTTGTGAATTGGAGTACAGCAATGGTCTATGGTACTTTACAATATACCCCAGCAGATGAGAAACATCCAATTAAACCTGAAGATCCTTATTCTGAATCTAAATGGGTTCAAGAACAATTAGCACTTTCCTATTTCGAGGAAAATGGGTTACCAGTGAGCATTTTAAGACCAACAGCGATTTATGGGCCAAGATCTATATATGGAACAGCAAATGCGATAATAGCTTTAGTCAATGGAAAAATCTTTGGAATCCCAGGGAGTGGGAAAACAGTTCAACATCATGTACATGTAAATGATGTTATTAGAGCGGCTATCTTCATGTCAGGAACGAAAAATACCAAAGGAGAAATTTTTAATATTGCTGATGACACCCCAATTACAATTGAAGAGTCATTTCGGATAGTCACAAAGTTAATAGATAAGAAATCTCCTAAATTCCACATCCCAAAATGGATAGTCAATCTGTATGGTCATCTTGACCGAGTTTGGAGCAAACTTCTCGGAAAAACGAGTTTATTTGAAAAAACATCGTTGAAGTTGATTTTTTCAGATCATATTTTTGACAACACTAAATTGAAGAGTCTTGGATTCCAATATATAATACCGAGCTTTGAAGTAGGTATTGAAGCAACACTTCGATGGTATAAACAACAAGGATATATAGAATTCTAGTGTTCTTTTGTAGTTGCTTGCTTCAATCCTAAATATTCTCCTAAAATCATGAGGATAGGTTCAAGACCAAATAGAATTGCTGATACTAAAGGGTCAAAAGCATCTACAGTTATACCAAGAAAGTTGAAAGGAATTATCATGTAGTCTTTGCTTCCAGGGATAACATTAAACCATAGCATCATACCACCCACCTGAAAGATGAACAAAATACTAAGTCCAAGAAACCAGTTCGCTTTTTGAGTGATTTGTTGTTTCCCCATTAGATAACCTAGACTCATTCCACAAAAGAAAAGAAAAGGAAGATCAAAGGCAAACATCAAGTCATCCTCATGAAAGAATTTCTTTGTATATGTTTTCAAATTTAAGTCATTCTTGAAATTTTCTTATAATTTCAGGAAGCTCATTTAATTTTGATATTGTAATTATTTTAGAATCCACACGACCTTGATTAGTACGGTCTATCCACACTCCTTGTACACCTGCATTTATAGCACCAAGGACATCTTTCTCCAGCTGATCACCGATATATAATATCTCATCAAGAGAAAGATTCAGCTCCTTGACACTTTTTTTAAAGATTTCTGGTGCTGGTTCTCGTAAACCAACTTCCCCAGATATTATTATAGAGCTAAAAAAGGAAATTATCTCTGTATATGCTAATCTTTCTCTTTGCTGTTCTCCATCACCATCGGAGATAATTCCAAGAGGTTGATTTTTCAACATAGTAAGGCAGGGTACGACATCATCATATAATATCCAATTCTGTTCATAATTAAAGAGGTATTGTTTGAAAACATCCATTGGTTTTTCAATTGAAAAATGACAATCCCACTTCTCAAATACCTTTTGAACTCTTAAGATCCGTTGTTGCTCGAAAGAAATACGGCCATCCAAATACTCATTAATATAGTGATCTGTTTTCATTTTCCACGTTGTAAAAAATTCATTAAAGCTCACATGAGGGATCCTGTTCTTCATAAGCGAATAAAGACTGAAAAACGATTTTGATAGTGCATGTTCATGATCAAGGAGAGTCCCATCGATGTCAAACACAATGGCATTAATCATTTTTCATCCTATCTTCAAGTTGATACTTATATTTATAAAAATCATTGAAAATCATAATAATGCCCTTAAAAATCCATTTTAAAGAGAATTTTACCGAAGAAAATAGAAAAGACCAGGAAATCACATATGAAAGCTTGGAATGAATCTTGGAAAACGGAAGAAGGGAGAGCTCATTGGTTAGAACCTGATCCATTTATTGTTTCCTTAATACCTAAATTTGAGAAAGAGGAGGTAGAAAAAGTTCTTGATCTTGGTTTCGGTATTGGTCGTCACACTATTCTTTTTGCTAAAAAGAGATTTGATGTTTATGGAATAGATCCAAGTAGTTCTGGTCTCGAATTTGCAATGAAGTGGGCTCAACGGGAAAGAATTATTCTGAAACTTATAACAGGGGATATGAGTCAACTACCATTTAAAAACAATTTTTTTGATTTAATAATTGCATGGAACGTTATATATCATGGTACAGCTGAAATTATTCATAATACTATCAATGAGATAATGAAATGCCTAAAAATCGGTGGTTATTTACTTTGTACTTTAATCTCAACGAAACATAACAAATATGGGATTGGAAAAGAGATTGAAAAAGATACATTCGTGATTAGTGAAGAAACGGAAAAGAGTCATCCTCATCATTATTTTAACAAAGATGAGATTGCCCAATATTTAAAAGAATTCGCTCCCATAATATGTGATGACAAAGAGCAATTTTATCCTGGATTATTTCACTGGTATATTTTAACCAAACTTGTATCGAAATCTGAGGGAAGGTAGTAATTAGAAACACCAAAAAAGATATTAAAAAAGTATTTCATCTAGGTGAGCCATTCAAAATTTATTAGAGCTGGGAACCAATAAATATAGTTCCTATCAAGATTTATCCATAAATAATAATGTTTTTCAAGTAGGAACTAGGAGTACAGCCATTTTCTGTGGATTTCATTATGATACATATGAAAATTGGAAATATGAAAAACAGAATAATTTGTTTAAGAAGAAAAGATATAGAAAGTGTCAGAACTGAATATTTAAAGCGTTTAACATTAATAAAATATATTGAAATAGTAAAAGCAAGTATTACTAACGAGGTGTTGAAAAGAAATCCACCATTATAACCAATCGAGAGAGGGTAAAACAGAACTGCAAGAAAACCTCACTGTGCAACCTCTTTACTATTTGAGTGTAATAAAATCCTATAAATTACATTTGGTAATGAGATATCTGCTAGGAATAGTGGAATAAGACTAAATTCACATCCAATATGACTGGAATACTTATTACATATAGAAATAATGGAGGGTACGTATAAGAATTCAAAACTTGGTCAGAAGCTTCGGATACATAAGGTAACCAGTTTCCATCAATAAATTCTTCTGCAAACTTCCTATAGTAATATTTATAATCAAAATAAGGCTTTAACGATCCAACTATTAATTGATCCCACGGTTCTGTCGGCCAGGAAAAGAAAAAAAATGATATACAAATATAAATATTCTAATTACTACAAAGAATAAGAATAATATAATGATCTTTTCTCTGTTTTGGAAAATACTTATCTGTGCCATTTACTGGAAATCCTTTAATTACCACAGTAAAAATAAAACATTGCCATTATATGATTATTAGGGATTTAAATGTTAACAGGGATTCATTTTCTTTTGACTATGAGCTGTAATTTCGAATGTGATCATTGCTTCTTATATTGTAGTCCAAATTTTGAAGGTACTTTTACTCTGAGGCAATTAAGAGCTGTCCACGAAGAAATGAGGAAAATTGAGACAATAAAAATGGTTTATTATGAAGGTGGAGAACCTTTTCTTTTTTACCCTCTCATGCTTGAGGGGATCCGAATTTCTCATGAGATGGGATTCAAAACTGGTGTAGTAACTAATTCTTATTGGGCAACATCTGAAGAAGATGCGGAACTATGGTTGAAACCTCTCCTAGACCTAGGAATCTCGGATGTAAGTGTAAGTAATGATGTTTTTCACCACGGAGAAGTTAAGATAAATCCTGCTATAAGAGCCTTAGCAGCTATGAAAAAATTAGACATAGCAGGGGGCGATATATGCATTCAAGAACCTAAAATTGATATAGCTAAGACTCAAGAGAAAGGAGAACCAGTAATTGGAGGAGGCGCTATGTTTAGAGGAAGAGCAGTTGAAAAATTAATTACCAATGAATTACCAAGAAAACATTGGAAAGAATTCACAGAATGTCCTTATGAGGAATTAGAAGCCCCAGGAAGAGTTCATCCTGATCCTTTTGGTAATGTCCATATCTGTCAAGGCCTTAGTATGGGGAATATGTGGAAAACACCCCTCTCAGAGCTGGTGAAGAACTATGATGCACACTTACATCCTATTTGTGGACCACTAGTAAAAGGAGGGCCAGCGGAACTAGCAAGAAAATACCAAGTTAAACATGAAGATAAATATGTAGACGCTTGCCACTTTTGTTATATGGTTCGTAAGGCTTTACTTGATAAATTCCCCGAATATCTAGCCCCTAAACAGGTTTACGGATTGATAGAATAAGTATCATTTAATATATAAGCTTAACGGCCAAAAAGTTCATAACTCCTTCAACAAAACTTATCTTTTGAGGGAATTTTTTTGCTAAAAGATTTCAACAGTTATTTTCTGAATGATGAAATGAGAGCTTATTTTGAAGACTATAAATTATATACTCTACAAATAGAAGTAAATCAAGTCTGTCATCAGAACTGTATTTATTGTTATGCTCGTGAGTCACGCGGAGAAGAAATGAAAACAGATTTTGTTAAGAGTATTCTCGATGATGCTGCAGAAATAAAAGTACGGAAAATTGAGTGGTTGGGAGGTGATTGCCTCCTTCATACATCTTGGAAGGAACTAATGGCATACGCAAAATATGATCACAATCTCATCAACAATATTTGGACTAGTGGAAATCAACTAAACAAAAACTCAGTCGCAGAGAAATGTGTTGAATTAACGAGTGATGGAGGTTTTATATCAGTCCATTTGGACTCGGTAAATCCTGATAGATATAAAGAACTTACTAAAGGCAATATTCGCTTCCTTGAAGATACATTAAGAGGGCTCCAAAAACTAATCGATTTTGGAAAACCTTCATCAGAAATTCTAAATTGCATGGCATTAACAGGACTTGTCGTGGGGCAAGATTTTGAAAACACTATTCATTACTTCCATGAAAAATTCGATATTCCTGTTACCTTTATAAGTTATAAACCTACTAGTGATGATCCTCGCTTATTAATATCACCTCAACAGATCAAAGAGGCAGAGAGAATAAAAACAGATACCTTTTTGGGGTCTGAAGTACCAATTATACCACAATGTGTTTCAAAATTTTATTGTGGAACTACCGCAGCGATTATACCTGAGGCAGGAGATCCAAACGTAGGTAATCTGACAGTATGTTCACGAATTCGAGAATCATTTGCGAAAATTGAATCCAACCAGTCTTTCAAGAACCAATTCAACAAAAATAAACACATTTTACTCACTAGGAAACTCAAAGAAATTTCTAATCTTCCAGATGATTGTCAACAGTGTACATACAACAATATTTGTTGGGGATGTCGAAGTAATGCCTGGTATTATGCTGGAGACATATTTGCTGGAGATCCTAGATGTTGGCGAAGGTGTTAATTTTACACAAAAAGATTACTTAATAGAATTACAAGAAATCAATAAAATTATGGTGAATGATCCAAAAAAGCTCACATCGAAGGACAAGAAACGATTTTGGCAAATAATAGGAATAATTAAGCGTGAAATCTCACCAAATACTCAGTTTTTTTCTATGGAGGAATAGGAACGGTTGTGACTTCAGCAGTAGTGGTAAGAATACAATTATTTGTTTTCGGAGATATATTTTGGTATTTAATACCTATCCTACTATTTCATGGGGAACTACTTGATTTTTTGAATTTAGGGGGTACTCTTTCAGGAGGAGAATTTCATCATTTTAGGCGAGAGAGAAGAATCATAAAAGATTGGAAGGAACAATTTGATATTTGATTATATTGTTCAAGTCTAAGAAGCTGTCTTGGAACAAAGAAGAAAAAAGCTTTTCTAGATAGATGAAAGATTAATTCTTTAAATGTAAAAAGAAAAGAAGCTTATAATTGGCGTAAAATAAATTATTTCGATCATAGAACTTAGATATATCCTTGTATTTCAATAATGAACATTAAGTTCCTATAATCATTTATTTAGAATTTTCAGATATAATAGTAATATCTAGCAGTTTAGATATAACACTTCCAGGGGTTCTATTTTTAAGTTAGGTGAGTAATTAGATGTTGAGCTTTTTTAAGATATTCTTCCATTTGTGCCTGTCGAAATCGATCCTGAAGGGAAGCATTATTGCGAATCAGTTCGTTCCATTTATCAAGGTCAGCTTCTAATCTCTGTTCTTCTGCTTCCACTTTATCCTTTAGTAGAATAATGTCATTTTCGGTGGCAACCGTCTTGGCTTGGTCGAGGAAGGCCAGGGCTTGGTGAAGCTCTCCTTCAATCATTGCAATTTTGGCTTTCAACACTAAAACTTCTCCAATAAACATAAGCTTCTTTTTATGTTGAGCTTGGATATAGAATTGTTCAATAAATGTCTTTAATTCCTCCCATACTTCTAATTCACCAGTTGCTTTCGCTTCAAAGACTAAAAGCTCACAGAGATGGAACAGGCCAAACATGGCATCATCCCAGCGCCATTTAAACGTTTCCTCGGTCACAATTTGTTTTAAGGTCGTTTGAGCTTGGGCTTTGTTCACCATTCGAGGACTCTGCTTTAAAATCAACGCCTCCGCTAAACGACAACGTAATTCGATGTGCTTACTGGGCGTCCTGGCATTGATCTTCTGAAATTGATCTAGGTATGATTTGGCTTGGAGGAGTTCCTTTCGGTCTAGCATCAGACGAATAAGATAATGTAATACTAATGCTGTTTGAATATCGTCTTCACGGGCCTCATGTAAGGTTAAACTTCGTTGAAGACAATTTAGTGAGTTATTTAACTCCCCTTTCATATGATAGATTATACCCTTACTCAATTCAATGCTAGCAATGAGTTTTTTACTACTTGTTGTTTCAGCTAGGGCTAAAGCTCGTTGGTAATATTCTAGAGCAGTGTCAAGCTTCCATCTAAGAAAATAAGTCCATCCGACACAACCTAAGGCCCAAGCAATTTTGATTGGATTACCACTCTCTTCAGCATAGGTTAAGCTCCGTTGGTAATGTTCCAACATTGCATCGTACTCACCTTTATGTAGGTAAATATGCCCAATACCAATTGAGACACTCCCCATACCTAACTTGTGATCTAACCTCTCATATAGAGTGAAAGCTCGCTGGTAGTACTCTAATGCCATGTTGTCTTTAGTTTTTTGGTAATAGAACCTTCCAAAAGAATAAATAGTCTCTGCAATGTAATTAGGGGTGCCAAATTTCTCAAAACCAGCCAAAGCCTGGCGTAAGTGGTCTAACGCAAGGTCTGGTTTATCTTTGTCTAAAAAAGAAATCGCCTTTGTAAGTTTGAATAAATAAATCCAGAAGCTCCCAGACTCTTGGTTTATAACAGGTAATTTCTTCAAGAGAGCATCTCCCTCTGTGATGAGGGTATAGACATCATCCATTTTCTCTAGTTCTAGTAAAGCACGGATCTCTGCGCTTAACAACGCCAAAAGAAGCTGAGTATTTTTTGTTTTCTGAATTTTTTTACGAGTGGTGGTGGCAACTTGGAGGCCCTGTTCAAATTGACCCAAAGCTTGCAAGGCAAAGCTGTGAAAAATTGTGTGTTCAATCTGTTCATTTCTCGTAAGAGAAGTACCATTTTTTTGTGTTTCCAACTTCACAAGTTGATCCAAGACTTCTTGATACTTACCTCGTTCAAACAAGTCTTTAATGACCTTTGTTGTCATTATTAAGTAAAGCACTCCCAGTTCTAATAGCCTATAAAATGATGTTTCTTAAGTCACTACAAAATCCACTAATAAAAAAGTTTCTTAAAATCCTGAAAGTCATACAAAATCAAATATCTAGGCATTTCGTCCCTATACTTATGTTTCTTAGTGATTTATTTAATTTTTTAACTCTGGGAGACCTTTTTCCTTAGGGGAATTTTATCATCTCAAATGAAAAGAAAAGAATCATAAAAACATAGAGATAAATTCGATAATTAAGAAATTTAATCTGAAATAAACTGATTCACATATATAACGATGAATTAAGATTGGAGCCATTAATTTTGTCCCGTCAGCTATTAAGGGAATCAAGAACCAGTTATACTACTCCAATTCCACGTTATATAGGCATTAATATAGGCTCATTAACAATAAAAAAGGTTGTTATTGAATCATCGAAAATTTTAGTAAATATTATTCCTCACCATGGCCTTCCACTGGAACTTATTGATGAATATTCTAAAGAGACAGGATTTTTTGGCATATCTGGCAAAATGGGGCACATTTCGGAACCAGCAGCTATTGAACGTGCCCTAAAAGAGTTACAAATTCCGTGTGATATGATTATTTCCTTAGGGGCGGAAGTCTTCGTTTTATATCTAGTAAATAAGAAAAAAGAGATTTTCAACGTTATTTCACATAATAAATGTGCCGCTGGAAGTGGAGAGTTTTTATCTCAACAACTTACTAGAATGAAACTATCGTTAGAAGATGGGATTCCATTAGGATATAAAGGAAAAACTATTCCATTAGCTTCAAGATGTTCTGTACACTGTAAGACAGATATTACTCATAAATTAAATCGTAACGAGGCTACAAAAGCCGATATCATCTATTCTATCATTAATAGCATGGCATGTAAAGTTATTGCTTTGATAGAAAAAAGCCAGCACCAAGCCTCACGAATTCTACTAATTGGTGGTGTAGTTAAAAATAAGTTGTTGATAAAACTTATACAACAGCAGCTCTCAAGAAAAACATTGATTACTGTACCTGAAAGCATATATCTTGAAGCTTATGGCACAGCATTACTAGTACAAGACAATCCTAAATTCAAATCTCCTCATGTGTCTATAACACGAACATTTGAAAACTTGCCCCCTTTATCTCAATTTCAGGGTTTAATAACTATTAAACAAACATCAAAAAATCCAAATGCTCCTGATCCATATATCCTCGGTATTGATGGTGGATCAACAACAACTAAAGCAGTTATTTTGTCTAAAACCACTAATGAGATTGTTGCTTCTCATTATTTGAGAACAAATGGTGATCCTATTCAAGCTACTAGGGATTGTCTAGCTACGATAATTCATAATCATTCTGACTTTCCAATAGTAGCTATTGGTACAACAGGCTCCGCTCGCAAGATCATTGGTGCTTTTACTAGAAGTTCTTGTGTTATTAATGAAATTTCTGCGCATTCACGAGGTGCAGTAGAATTTGATCCCACAGTAGACACGATTTTCGAAATTGGTGGTCAGGATTCAAAATATATTTTCCTTAATCAATCTGTACCGATATCTTATGCCATGAATGAAGCATGTTCAGCTGGTACTGGAAGCTTTATTGAAGAAGCAGCTAAAGGAGACCTTAATCTAGAATTTCACAAGATAACTAATATTGCCTTATCTGCACAAGCTCCAGTAAAGTTTAAAGATAATTGTGCCGCATTTATAAATACAGATATTAGAACAGCTTTACAAGAGGGATATGACCAAGCGGATATCGTTGCTGGAGTAATTTACTCAATTGTTAATAATTATTTAATAAAAGTAAAGGGAAAACGTCGTATTGGCAAGACTATTTTCTTCCAAGGGGGAGTTGCATTGAACTTAGCTATCTCGAACGCATTCGCTTATGCAACACGACGTCCGATTATTGTACCACCATTTCCAGAGCTGATGGGAGCGTTTGGTATCGCATTATTGACAAAAGAAAGACTAGAAGAAGGAAAAATTACTAAAATAAGCATTAAACTCTCCACTTTCATACAAAGGTCTTTTTGCAAAGTAGGTAGTTTTACTTGTCATACCTGTACAAATCATTGCATTATTGATAGATTAGAAGTTGGTGGAAAAAAATATCCTTTTGGTGGGCGTTGTAGCCGTTGGGAGCGAGTATGGCAACAAAAAGAACGTAGTAGAGAGATACCAGACTATACCCAGCAAAGAAATGATATCTTACTAGAAAAAGAATCAGACACCCTTATAAAAAATATTCAAGGAACAATAGGAATTCCAAGAGCATTAATGACCCATTCACTTTTTCCATTGTTTAACACTTACTTCAGAGAATTAGGATTTAAAGTAGTCCTTTCTGACATTTCACCAAAGGGATTAGAAATAACTGATTCTGCTTTTTGTTACCCCACTGAAATAGCTCACGGAGCAGTCTTTGATCTTATCTATAATAAGAAAATTAATTTAATTTTTATTCCGCATATACAAAAAATGCCTACTTACAGAAAAAACGATGATCATACACATCTTTGCTATTTTAACCAAGGATTTCCCTACATTGCTCAACAAAAATTTAAAGACTCGACTGTTGAATTTCTTACTCCAATCTTAGATTTTAGTGGAGGATATACCTCTACTACAGGTTTAATTTCCCTTCATAAGGAGTTGAATGTCACTAAATCAGAAGCTCAAAGTGCTTATACTAAAGCTATTATTCGACAACAAGAAATTGAAAATGAATTGCAAAAAATGGGTATGCAAGCTCTACAGAAGGTCATTAATGATTCAAATGACTTAGGAGTCATCCTTGTAGGACGTAGTTACAATGCATTCCCTCCTGAAACATCAATGAATATTTCAAGAAAACTGACTAGCCAAGGAATTACAGTTATCCCATTTGATTGTTTAGAGCGATATGATAATGAGGAAAATTATTGGTATTTCAGTAATTTAATCATGAATGCTGCTACACTCTCAATCAGATTTCCAAACATTTTTTTACTTTACATTTCGAATTTCAGCTGTGGAATAGACGCTTTCACTCAATTCTTTTTACAGAAGGAATTAGGAGAAAAACCATATCTACTACTGGAAATTGATTCTCACACAGCAGACGCAGGTATTTTCACACGAATTGAAGCTTTCATTGAAATTATCCGTAATTATTCAAAACAACATGTATCAGTAAAGATAGTACGATTTAATCCCAGCAAAGTTGTTTTCAGAAGTGGCAAAGCATATATATCAACAAATAATGGCGAATTACTTCCTTTAACTGACCCTCGTGTTAAAATTTACTTTCCAGCCATAAGTAAATATCATACTCAAGCAATTGCTATGGTACTACGTTGGAAGGGAATCCACGGATATGAGGCTGAAACACCAAATGATGAAATCTTAAGTTTAGGGAAAAAATATGTGACTGGTAAAGAATGTGTTCCTCTACCAATTACCATTGGCCAAATGCTTTCAGCGCATAAACGACGAAAATTAAATGAAGTGATAGGATTCTACATGCTTGAAGCAGGGGCACCATGTGTAATTATTGCTTATAAACGGTTTTTTAATCAAGTTATCACAGATAATAACCTTGAAAATCTCTTTATATTTGATCCACAAGCATCAGATAATTATTATGGCTTTGGGAATTCATTATTGATGTCCATACCTTTAGGATTAGTGTTAGCTGATTTGGTTAATGAAATAAAATCAGCTTTATTGGTTGTAAGCCCAAAAAGCTTACCACTTTTTGAAGAACAGTGGGAAGAGTTGATAACAAACTCAAAAACCAAAAAGGAGTTTAATAAACAACTCAAAAGATTTATTCAACGAATATCAGAATATCCTTGTTCTAAAAGCCCAAGTCAGTGTCCAAAAGTTTTAGTAACTGGAGATTTCTTTTTTCGGTTTGATGAGTTCTTAAAACAATCAATCGATGAGATTTATGCACAAAATGGTATTGTCATAAAAAATGTTGATGTAACTGAACTAGCATTGTTTACTCTTTATGATAATTTGCGAAGAATGGCACAAACCTGGAATAAAAACCCTGAAGGACTAAGAACTGTGATATCCGCACTGGTGAATTATAAAGATAAAGGTAAAAAATACCTCTCTTTCTTGACTGCTTTTAAAATTCTCCAACGAACTGAAAACAAACTCCGTAAAGAATTTGAAAGTACTGGTTTATTGTTTGCAGAGAAAAATCATGTTTATGATATCTTAAACTTTGGGAAGGATTATATTACTCCAAATATTGTTGGTGAAGCCATTATTACCATTGGTAAATCCATAGAAGCAAGTATCCAAAGATATGCTGGTGTAATTGTCATTGGCCCGTTTAACTGCATGGCGTTTCGTGTTTCTGAAGGGATTTTAAAACCTATGACCAAAAAATTGGGAACCCCTTTTTTGTTCTATGAAGCTGACTGTTCTCCCATTCCAAGCACTTTATTACGTCAGATTCAAGTACATATTCATCAAGCCACGCGTTAAAGGTGATAAACAAAAAAAGGATTAATTACAGAGAAATCAATGATTTGGTCATCATTTTCAGTTAGTTCCCTTTTCTTGATGAAAAAGAGAATATAACAGATTAAAGAATATTACAGATAGATTACCAAGGAAAACTAGCGTGGTACAGAACACAATCCATATAAGTATTCCTTCCCTATTTATCTCTGATAACTCTTTTTTAGTAACATAAATGAAGAATAGAGGGGAGAAGGAATAATTAATGATCAATACTTGTTGAAATGTATATTAATTGGTTATATTACAGTAAGCTAAATATTAGAAATTTATAACCATTTCATAAAAGGATTCTTAAAACGATAAATCATTAATCCTTGAGATATAAAGATACGAAAAGAAGCTGATGAATGGATTCTGTATGAGAAAGCAGAGAAAACAGGGAAACGTCTTATGAGATTTTTAATAGGATTTGATGGATTAAGAGCACGTCTTGCTCCTCATAGATATCCCAATATTGAAATACCTGACGAGGGATGCTTATGGTTTAATATCAATACATTAATAGGAACGAGTGAAATTATCGCTATTCCATTTGAGTTAGGAGGACTCTTAGCACCTTCATTACTCATTTCTTTCCCACGAGAAGCTAAACTGGTAGACAAGGATTTCCTTAACAAACTTCAGCAAATTAAAAATAAGTTTAACGATGTAACTCTCTTCGCAGCAACCTTTACTGCTTCCGAAAGGTTGATGAAATTTTACAACTGAAAAAGAAAACAGTTTTCTTTAACTACTTAGGTCAATCTCTTAATATTGCAGGAAAAAAGATTTTTGAGATTGGAAAATTTATTAGAGGTATCCTCTTTGAAATGAAGAATAATTTGTAGTTTAATAACATGTTATTTATAGAAAAAAATAGAAAATAGAGCTTAGTAAGTTTGCACAATTAAAATGAATCTTTTCAGAAGGTATATTTTAGAGGAGTTCTAAATGCTCTGAGTTGTATTTGATATATTGACACTAGAGATCATAAATAATTTTTTCATACGGAAACAACCTAAAAGATCCTCCTATTAAAAAGGAGATAAAAACAGTATGCGAGATAAAATTATATTTATTTTAAATAAAGCAGCAACAGGTAGTAAGAAAGTACGAATTCTTCTGACGCCTATTGGAGGAGGAGCCTTTATTATCTTTACTTTGCTTTTAATTTTAATTTCTCTTCTTATGGACGATGTGTTGAGTTTCCCTAGACTTCTTCTCAAGCCAACTAATCTACTTATATCTATACCTTTTCTCACACTAGGAATTTTTCTAATAATATGGTCATCCTTGCTTTTTGCTAAAGCGAAAGGAACACCTGTACCTTTTTCTCCTCCTATAAAGCTAGTTAATTCTGGACCCTACGTCTATATTAGAAATCCAATTGTTTTGGGTTATATTTTGATATTTTTGGGGATTGGTTTTTTATTAAGATCAATTTCTCTTGTAATAATCATCACTCCACTATTTTTTCTACTTCTCATTCTGGAGATAAAACTGATTGAAGAACCAGAGCTAGAGAAGCGTTTGGGGAAAGAATACTTAGACTATAAAAAAAGAGTTCCCATGTTCATTCCACGGTTGAATGAGAGAACTGAGAAGTTAAAGTGAAATCTCAATGAAATATAATGACCTTGAGAATTGTAAATTATGTGCTTGGGAATGTGGAGTCGATCGCTTAGCTGGGGAACAAGGGGTCTGTATGATGGGGCTTCCAGAAGTGGCAAGCTGTCAACTTCACTCGGCTTCACCACAATCATATACTGTATTCTGCTCTGGATGCTGTTTCAAGTGCCTCAATTGCCAAAACTGGGAAATCGCTCACTACCCACGCATCCAGAGTAAGATAAAAGGATTTGGAGCCTCAAGAAAATTAATGGAAGAAGCTGTGAATCTTGCTCGAAAAACTGGGTTGGAAAACATTCATTGGGCAGGTTTATCAGAAATCTTTGGGGTGTATCCCTCTATTCCCCAACGATTTGTAGATAGATTTTCCCATCAACATGCAGTTGTTGCAGCTTTTTACGCGCAACAAGCTAGGTGTCAACGAATCCAACGAAATTGTGGAAAGTGTGACTCTAAACTTTCGTGCGATTTGAAGGGTTATATCCCATACCAAAGTACCTAAGTCATTATTGGTTGGGCTAGTTATTCATAAAAATTCTCTTAATTTAACGACAATTTCTTTTATAGGATCCAATTTATTTAATGTGTAAAAATGAAGCCCTGGGGCACCTCCCTCGAGGAGTTCAGTGGATTGTCTGATAGCAATCTCAATGCCCTTCTTCTCAGTGGCCTTTAGGTCATCCTCTAACGGCCCAAAGATGTTATGGAAATGCTGAGGGACAGTAGCTCCACAAAAGGCACAAAAATTCTTTAAATTCTTGAAGTTGAAAACAGGAAGAATACCTGGTATAATCCTGTTATTAACGTTGATATTACGAAGACGAGTCACATAATCAAAGTAGTCTCTATTGTCATAGAAGAGCTGGGTGATAATGAACTCACCTCCATGTTCTATCTTATTCTTTAGATGTTTAACATCAATCTCTTTGTTCGGTGCTTCAGGATGCCCTTCTGGAAACCCTGCAACTCCACAAGAAAAATAATCGCCATAAGATCTTGAAACAAGGTCACAAAGCTGATAAGCGTACTCTAAGCCATTGAGTGCGGGTGTCCATACTTTAACATTGCGGGGTGGGTCACCCCGTAATGCAAGAATATTTACTATCTCATTAGCTTTCATTTTATCCAGTATGTCAATTAAGTCCTGTTGAGAATGGCCAACACATGTTATGTGGTGAATTGTGGGTATATTAAATCGAGTCTGAAGTTCTGTGGTGATCTCCATTGTTTTTTCACGAGTACTACCTCCAGCGCCATAGGTGACTGATATAAAATCCGCTCCAAGATTTACAAGTTCTCTTACTACATTAAAAAAATGGTTCAATTGAGATTCTTTCTTAGGAGGAAAGAACTCAAATGAGAGAGTCACTTCCTTTTCTTTAAAAATATCAGTTATCTTCTGTACTCGCATAAGTCTCAACTATGGTAACACGCATAATTCAAAAAACATACCGTAACTTAAATTTTGTTACTAGTACTAAAAATTCAAATAAATCAATAATCAAGTTAAGTTAAACATCAGGCATAAACAATTTTGGGTATTAAAATGATAGTGAAAGAAGTTTTGAGCGATTTTCCAACTATAGAGAAAGTTAATTATCTGAGTACTGCCAGTATAGGGTTAGTTCCTAATCCTGTGATCGAAAGGACAAAGGATTTCTTTATAGAGATGGCCGAGGGAGGAACTTTGGCTTTAGATGAGGAAACAGAGATTAGTGTTTATGATAATCTGAGGAACGAGGGAGCTAAACTTTTTGGTTGTGAACCAAGAGATGTTGCTGTCTTCAACAGCGTTTCTGAAGCTCTTAATTCTATAGCTTGGAGTTTAGAGTTAAAAGAAGGAAAGATCATCTCAACAAACATTGAATTTCCAAGCGTCACATATCCTGGGATGAGATTAGCAGAAAAAGGAAACGTTCAAGTGGAGTTAATAACTGCGGATAATTGGGTAATTTCAGTTGATGACTTACTAGAAGGAATTAATGAAAGTACTAAAGTTGTTTTTCTGTCTCATGTTGAATTTATCACAGGCCAACGATTCGATTTAAAGAAGATTACAAATCGGGCCCATGAATATGGCGCACTAGTAGTTGTAGATGGTATTCAAGCAGCTGGCTATATTCCACTTAACATGAAAGAATTGAATGTCGATGTTTATATCACTGGGAGCTACAAATGGTTATTAGCTCCATTTGGAACAGCAATCGCTTATATCTCAAGGAACCTGTGTAATAAATTAACTCCAGCTTTTGTTGGATGGCGGACGCCTAAAAATATGTGGGATTTTAACCCAATGGAATTAAAATATGCAACCACAGCTAGGAAGTTTGAATACAGCACGAGTGCTTATGGGGTAAAGATTGGTTTTGCAGAATCAATCAAGTATTTACATAAAATAGGTATAAAAAATATCCAAAATCATGATATGAAGTTAATTGATACACTAATACAAGAACTAGATTCAATCGAAGGTATTAAAATTATTTCACCAGAGAAGCGGGGGTCAATCGTAACTTTCACAATTGAAGGAAAAGAAAGTAAAAAAATTAGTAAAAAATTGTGTTCCCTAAGGAGACCCGTCGAGCTGACTATTAGACAGAATATGGTTAGGGTATCACCACACGTTTATAATACTGAAGAAGACATTTTAGAATTTGTAAGAAACTTAAAACAAATAATACAAGAACTTTGATTTCTATAACAACTAAAGAATGTGGTCTGGATTAGGTTTAAAGAATGAATTCTTTAGGAAGATGCTTTTTGAGTTTAATAATCCTCTGAAACTCTTCATGGAAATGCTCAAGTGTTGATTCCTCGAGAGCCTCGTCAAGAGTAACCCACTTGTATTCGGAATGTTCCCAACTTAACCTCACTTCTCCTCCAAGATAGTTCAGCCAGTAATATATAAAAACCATGGGAAACTTTTGTCCACCTCTATAGAAACATGAAGTATCGACTGGCATAACAATTTGAGCTTTGATTCCTAATTCTTCTTTTATTTCACGTAAGACTCCATTTTCAGGGTTCTCATCCCTTTCTAGTCTTCCTGTGACTGGTTCCCAAGTGTTTGGTGCAAAATCTTTTTTAGAAGACCGTTTGAGTATTAAAAAGTGATTATCTTTCTCTATTATTGCAGCTAGTCCAACATAAAATGGTTTCACGAAATCCACTTTCTCCTTTATATATTGACTTAGCTTGAGAATAATATTTTTATACTTTTATGAGAAGATGTTGAAGTTGAAAAGTCACCTCCTATCATTAATTTGAAAGGTATCTGACTAGGAGATAGATTGAATATGGATCTCGGTGGTTTTCGTAATTATGCACATCGAATAGTTGACTGGATGGCAGATTATTTAGAAACAGTGGAGAAATTTCCCGTTAAATCACAAGTAGAGCCAGGAGACATAATCAACAGACTACCACTAGAAGCACCAGTTACTGGTGAAGACTTCGAGCAAATTTTCTCCGATTTTGAAGAATTAATAATGCCTGGAATAACTCATTGGCAGAGTCCCAACTTCTTTGCTTATTTTCCAGCCAATAGCTCTCATATTTCAATACTAGCAGAAATGCTACTCACAACTCTAGGAGCTCAATGCATGAGCTGGGAAACTTCACCAGCAGCAACAGAATTGGAAGAACGGGTCATGGAATGGTTAAGAGACATGATTGGATTACCGAAAGAATTCAGTGGAGTAATCCAAGACACCGCTTCAACTTCAACAATTTGTTCTCTTCTTACAGCTCGAGAAAAACTGACTAATTATGAAATCAATTCAACAGGGATGAACGATAAGGGTATTTTAACAGTCTATTGTTCTACTGAAACTCATTCAAGTATTGAAAAAGCAGTTAAGATAGTTGGAATAGGTAAGGAGAACTTACGGAAAATATCTGTTGATGAAAACTTTGCTCTACAATCAGAAGCCCTAAAAAAAGCTATTAAATCAGATATTAGTAATGGTCTGAAACCAATGGCAGTTGTCGCTACAATTGGTACAACAGGTTCCACAGCTATCGACCCCTTGAAACAAATCGGTGAAATCTGTTCAAAAAATAAAATCTGGTTACATGTTGACGCAGCATTAGCAGGAACGGCATTACTTTTACCAGAATATCGATGGATGATCGAAGGGATTGAATATGCAGACACTTTTGTGTTTAACCCGCACAAATGGATGTTTACTAATTTTGATTGTTCTGCATATTTTATTAAGGATCCTGAAGCCTTAGTGAGAACTTTTGAGATTTTACCTGAATATCTCAAAACCAAAGCAGAAGGAGTGAAGAATTTTCGAGATTGGGGTTTGCAATTAGGCCGACGGTTTCGAGCTCTTAAACTATGGTTTGTAATCAGACACTTTGGAGTAGAAGGATTGCAAAAAAAAGTCAGATTCCACATTGATCTTGCGAACTCTCTGAAGCAAAAAATTGAAGAATCACCAAATTTTGAATTACTTGCACCCGTACCTTTGAATACAATCTGTTTTAGATATAATCCACCCTCTATCGATGCAAATGAAGAATTAAATCAGTTGAATGAAGAGTTATTACATCGATTAAACAGTACAGGAAAACTCTACATGACTCATACAAAATTAGATGGAAAATATACTCTCAGATTAGTCACAGGGCAAACTAACGTCCAAGAGAAGCATGTAAACCAAGCATGGAATTTGATACAGGAAGAAACACTGAAGCTATAACTTCATTTATGAAATTTTGCACGTAATTGCCTTGCAAGAGCTTCGGGGGATTTAATGAGAATTTCATTTCCTAAAAGCTTCTGTAAAAAATAATCATCAGTACGATAATTCTCGTAAACATTCGATCGAGAGATAATTCGTACATTAATCCAGAACCATTCTGCTTCCTTGCCAAGGGAGCCTGAAAAGATGGTAAAATTAAAAGTGGAACAACCATTTTCTTCATAGAAAGAAAGGACATTTGAGATTCCTTCACTGAGAGACAAGGTATCTGCTTGAGACAATTGGAGAAAATTATTTTTTGTTAAGACAATTCCTTGAACTTCATTGCTCCCTAATGGAGAGAAAGAAGTGATCCATTCAACATCTCCAGTTCTTCCAATGTATCGTTCATCAGAGTTTTTTTCCAACTCAATCAGATCTTTCCAATAATTTGAGTGGTTTTCCTTGTAATATTGATGAGATCCCTTAAGTATTTTGGTCAGGAATGTATATGGAGTATCTCCACCTAACACTTGAATATGTGGATGAACAGCACTAGCACCAGCGGGGAATAAATAGTTACAATTTATTGTCATAAAGCTATTTGACTGTTTAACGGAAAATACACGTTTAATGAATTCTAAACAAGCCTGAATCCCATTAGCAAGTATTTTTGGAGTAAAATCACTTAATTTTAAATAGTGAGCTTGAGTGAGAGCACACACCGCATGATATTCGGAAAGTGGAAAAAGATTAGGGAAAAGAGTAGCTTCGCCAACAATAATCCTTCCTTCGGGTATAATCTCTTGTGAATACTTAGGAGTAACCTCTCTTACTTTATTAGGACACATAAAGCAGTTAGCTTGACTTTCTTGGGCTATTTTTTGGATCAGACTTTGATCTGTTTCACCAAAAAACATTTTCGCCTTATCTTCCAATTCTTTTCCAATAATACTTTGAGTTCCAGTCAATGGATCTTGACGATGTTCAATAAGGTGAATATCCTCTTGAAAACCTTTTAGGGGATTGAGAAATTTGGATTCTCTTTTAATACTTTTAAAACGAATTCTTGGCAATTCTATCCTTCTTCTAAACTGATGATAATAATCTCGAAAATATTCTGAAATTATAAAGTAATATTTTGAAGCTTAACTCTACCTGATTAATAATCGGATTTTTTTCAAATACTTCTAGGTATAATCTGTCTATCAGCCATAATCAGGTGATGCAGAAAATGGTCAATTTTGAATTATCAATTTTCCAAATCATAAGTATAGGAATCTTTGGATTCATTTTCGGATTATTCGAAACAATTACAAATCTGTTTTATCTGCTAATCAAGAATTATAATTTACCAAAAAAACAACATGCAAAAGAATTGCCCATCGACGTGACTGAGACGAAAATTATACAAAAAGTAGTCCAAATGCTAATTCTTGGAGTTACTCTAGTAATCACAGCAATCATCGCCACAATAATTGCTCCCCAGTTGTTTGTGGTGGGTGCAACCGCAATTCTGATGAATGGATTGATAGGTTATAGTAAATACAGAAAAAATGATATATTTATTGTGTGGATTGTCATAGCTATCATTTGCGGTGCATCATCATTGATAACGACCGTTTAGACTAGTTATGATGATAATTCTATATTTTTAGTTGTTTTTTTTTCTTTTAGTAGTCATATTAAAATCTCAATGGTGTCGAAATAGCTTTAAATCAATCAAATCAGACTAGATTGACATAATAAGAAGTAAAAAGATTCCAATATATTGAATCCCCAAATTAAATGTTTTTATATCAATTTTAGGGACGTTAAATTTTTTTGCACGTTTCGGAAAGTATAAATATTTTCGTGCGACAATTATCTCAAGCTTTGAGAAAATTAAACAAATTGTTCTCAGTACTGTAAAACTCACGATAACAGGATGTATCATCAAAATGTCTAATGTCTTATCGACAAGTAAGAAGTCATTTGCGAATATGCCTCCTTCATCCCAAAAAGTGTACAATATCATTCAAACGGGAAAACAAATGCGTTTTAAAGATATTGCATCGCAAACTAAGTACTCTACTCGGACAGTTCGTTATGCCCTTCGTGATTTAAAAGATGCGGGGTTAATTGGACAAATTCCTGACATGATGGATTTACGTCGTTGCTATTACATCACACTGAATGTCAGGTGAAGTTCAAATTTTCACAAAACTGTTATATCTTTCTTTTTGTAATCTTTAACAATGGAGAGCTTTATTTTTTATGACAAAGATAGAAATGGTTTCCCAGCAAAAAAAGTACCAAGACATTATCGATTACAAACCTACAGTTCTAAAAGTCATTAGCGATGAAGAAACCCTTAAAATCCTTTCAGATAACAATTATGAAAAAGTGATGAGAATTTTAAGAAAAAAACCAATGACTGTCCAAGAAATTACGGAAGCTTTCAATGAACTAGCTAAAACATGTAGTTTCACTGACCAGAAGTCTGATAAATCAATTTACCGTTATTTGAAAGTTCTAGAAGAGCGGGGGATGGTTGCTACAGCTGGTCAGCGCGTAGTCATGGGGAAAACCGCTACTGAAAAATTATATACACGTACTGCCCGTATTTTCCAACGTAAAGAGATTGATTGGATGTCGGAAAGAGGAGAACAGTGGGTGAAACGGTTCATTCTGTTAATGGGCTATATGATCGAGACTGATGGTCAAGAGTCATCTATAAGATGCATTCAAGAATTTTTTAAGAAACAGAGTGAAGCAAAAATAGTGGCTCTTGAAAGATTAGCTCAATCGGCTTCAGATGACATAGTGAAGCAAATTTTTGAAGGTGAATGGGAAGAATTACTTGCATTTATTGATTGGGTATACATCTTTGGGACATTGATGAATCAACCCGATTTATTAGAACAACTAGGTGATTGTTTGAAAAAAAATACATCAGGAGATTAACATAACAATCACAGAAACAAGTTAAAAGACTATAGTTGATTCTCATGACAAAGTCAGGTTCACCACCACAGAAGAATTACCAAAATATTGTTGATTTTAAACCGGTTATTTTAAAGGTTTTAAGTGACGAAAAAACGCGGAAATTACTTGAAAATCCTAATTATGAGATGATAATCCCAATTCTAAGAAAAGGACCAATGACCGTTCAAGAAATTACCCAAGCTTTTAACAAGATGGCGGAAAACTCCGACAGTATTGAAGAAAAATCTGATAAATCAATTTATCGCTATTTAAACGCTTTAGAAGAGATAGGGGTAGTTGCTACAGCTGGTCAGCGCGTAGTCATGGGGAAAACCGCTACTGAAAAATTATACATGCGTACTGCCCGTGTATTCGAATTAAGATACAAATATATCGATTGGATGGGAAAAGAAGGAAATGAATGGGCTGAACGGTTCGGAACACTAGTTAGCTACATGCTAGACATCGATCAGGTCCCTTCTGCAAAATGTATACAGGAATTTTTTGCGAAGTGGAATAAAGCAAGATTAATCGGAACCGAGAAATTGGCCTCAATCGTACCAGATGACGAAATGGAAACCATAACAACATGTGACATAAGAGAATTGACAGAAACCTTTGCTCGAGTGTACATCTACAGTACACTTATGAATCATCCCGATTTATTGGAACAGCTCCATAATTGTTTTAAAGGGAAAAAGAAAGCTTAAATGAGTGGTAAATTTTAAAGGAAACTATTCATAATAGTCTTACTGACACTCAATGACAACAATCTCATCAGATGGTAATATATGGAGAGAGCGGTCATTACGTTTTTATATCCACCGATTTCATCAATTTGAATTGAAAATTTTAGCACTGAAACCATTAATAGCAATATTAATGATAGGTAACTTGTGGGGTGCTTTTATTGGTTTGTTATACTATTATGAGGTGATTGGTCTTACTCAATATTCTCCTGTCTTATGGATATTAATTCCTGATTGCCCTTTAGCGGTATTATTGTTATTGGGCGTTTATTTTCAATTTGATGATCAACGTTTTTCTAATTTTAATTTTTTTTCATTTATTCAAGGTATTCGGGCAGCGATATTGACTTATTTGATTATTTTAAACTTTGGGTCGCTAGATACTGAAATTGTTGTGATCGGTCATTTTTTATTACTTGTTCAAGCAATGGCTATCTTCCCCTTATTGTTAGATATGAAATTCACCAAAGGAACACTCGTTACCATTAGTATCACATTATTCAATGATATCTCTGATTTTTTCGGAATAATAGGGATAACAGAACCAACTTTAGCCCAGTTACCTACCATTCAACCATTATTCTCCCTCTTTGTTATCATAATCTTTGGGTTAGACATCTTTCTTATTTTTGTAGGCTTAGGATTTGCTAGATTTATGAATCAAGAGTATTAGAAAATCTATCATTGCTATAATGATCAATCTTGAGACGATAGTTATTTAGAATAAGATTCATTGAATCCTTTCATGATTTTTTCATGAGTGTACAGCAAAACATCATTCAAGAATTTTTAGATGGCATTTTTAAGGCAGTAAACACCTTCCTCAAGGAAATAGTGGATCCTATCAGTTTTATTTATAAATATTTCATCTCAGAGGAAGGTTATAATTTCTACAACACAATTGTATATACTGCCATTGGGATTCTTGCTATTCTCATAATTGGTAAAATAATAGTCCGAATAAATCAAAAGGGCGTTAAACGATGGGGAGAAGAACAATTCATTCCAATTCAAATGGATTCAGAGTTTTTTGTTTCTATACTCCCTTACATTTTCATTGGTTCAACTCTACGTGCTTTACAAGACATCGCTGATCAAAATAAGATTATCTCCCCCTATGAAATCTTTGGACTCAGACTTTTTGTAACACCCTATGTTTATGTTATTACTATTCTTTTAACGTTAACAGTGGGACTCATCTCGATCTTTATCTCTCAAGAATACCTGAAAGATGTGCAGCGATTTTCAAATTGGAGGAATACATTTTTAACGATTGGAATAATAATTGAAATCATTCTATTCTTTCCAATTATTTTTTTACTTACAGACCCTTATTACATTGGTGGTGGTGTGATTATATTAGTCTTATCAGGTATATTCGGGGTACTATTCCATTTTATAGCGACTCGGGTATCACAATGGTATCTTCCAGAGGTGATTGTTCAGAGAGAAGAAATTTTAGCAATGATAACTCAAATGTTTGATGCTTTCAATACCGTCATCGCTATAGAATTCTTTAATTATCAAGAGAAACATTATTTACCTTCTATTTTGTTTAATACTCCATGGGGAGCCTGGCCTTTCTTAGGTTTAAAATTTGGAATAGTATTATTATTTATTTATGTAGTTCGAGGAGTCGAACAAAAGGATATCCAAAAATGGCTTCTGTGGGTAGTATTTCTCCTGGGGCTTGCCACTGGCACAAGGGACTTTCTTCGGTTAATAACCAATACTTGAACTACTGATTTTTAGCAATAGAATCCCTTTTCTAACCATCTGTTTCCTTCACACTACGTTTTAATTGTGATTTTTGAAGAAAATTAGGTGAATTTTTGATTTTATCTCTTTCTTTGCGCTATAAATCAACCACGTGATAAGTATGGGAATGTTTTTACCTTATCAACTCTTAAGGCATTACTCTGAAAACACACAGGGAAGAATGATATTAATAGAATTTTGAGTCATCCACAAACGACTATTGAAATAAGAGGTGAAAAATCGAAGATAATGTGCAACTAATGTAAATCCTTGGGTAGTAGCTAATAAAGAGTTGTTTGGAACGTTGAAACTTACCCCAACGGAAAATTTATTTATTATTTCCACTTCAATAGTGAGTGGAACTCCATGAAGCCATGTTAGAAGAGTAGAAAAGATATTCTCTGGAAAATGAGAGCCACCCCAAATTTCAGGATTAGAAGTTGTAAAATTGTCTGTGGTTAAAGATGAAACCATATTAAGTTGTGAAGCAAAAGAGTTTCGAAGGTATTGAAAACTCGTTCTAAGGACTTCCGATAACGCAATAGGATATAGGGCTGGAGGTTTAAGGAGTAGTTGTATTAGATCAGAGACAATAATTGTTAATATCTTTTGTCTATATGCTGCACGGCTAAACCTTTGTACTACTTTCTGATCCATAGATTCCATACTTTTCAGTAGATAATGACTTAAATCCATTAAAAGAGAGCTAGTACGCAGTTCGTAAGTGAGGTCATCAACCCAATTTTCAATAATCGAAGAGAGGGATGGTAGTACCGAGGAATAAAAGATCTTGAATGATCTAAGTGAGATAGAATGAAGGTCTAGATGAAGTGAAAAAAGTGCTTTATTACTAATTAAACGAGTACTAGGATGAATACCACTCATTTGAGCAAATGTTTGTGTAAAATAAAAAACATCTTCATGATCAGCAGAAAGAATGATAAAAGGATTAAAAGGTTGAGAGTAAATAGTTGAAATATTATTACGCCTATTAACTTCTGTCATCCACAATGGAGTATTTATATGTTGATTATCAGTTACTTTTGGATTAAGGTTTTTCATAGTATTTACTCTCAGTTATATCAAAAATTTTAATGTTCAATTGGATTTCTAAACAATTTTTTCGCGAATTGAAATCCTGTGTCTTTTGAATCTTCAAGTAAATTTGTGTTTAGTATGAGGAAGATATTTGAAGAATGCTCGAACAAAATATCTAACAAGTATTTATGTCTTGGTAAAGATAATGGATCCTGAGATACAAGACTTTATATTAGAGTTATCGAAGAAAATTATTCCTGAAATCGAAAGAATCGCGAAAACTTATACAAGGGATCCTGAGGAAGGTTTCTCTGTTTATCTTGACTTTATAAAGAGAATAAGACCTTCTCTAGAGAAAATAATCTTAGAAGGATTAAGAGATCCTCTGGAGGTAGGTCATATTTCCTCTAGGCTATTAAGAGACCCTCTCGACACGAAGTTCATGAAACAAAGAAGATCTGCTGAAGAAAAAGAAGCACATGTAGTGGGATATCTCAAAGCAATATTACAACTTGTTTATTGCGGAGTGAAAGGATTAGAGGGATGGCAATTCTCTGACACACCTTTACATAAGGAGAGTCTAAGAACACAAAGCATTGGGAAGATCCATGTTATACCAACGATTGTACAAATTGTCAAACAGGAAATTGAAGAAAAAAATTCGCCTGAGCAATTCAAGGATAAAATAAAGGATGATCAGTTGAGAGAGGTTGATGTAACACAAACAAGATTTCAGAAGGAACAGAAGTTTGAGTATCTCTATCGGACAACTGATAACGAGAATACCACAATCCCTTTCACGGCCCGTCTCATGGCCTACTACCGAGCGCAAGAATGTATTAGTGATTCCCCCCTTATTATTGATCCTTTCGCAAAACAACTCGCAGGTGACATGACTTCTTATGCCAACAAACACAAATTCGTTGTTAATAGGGGTGACTATCCACTCGTACGTTCATATTATATCGAAAAATACCTATTAACCCCCTGGTGTAACAGAAATGCGAAATCACAGATCGTTCTTCTTGGAGCAGGCTTGGATACCCGTGCATATCGATTCAAACCCCTTCAAACACATTCCCACACCATTTTCGAAATAGATTATAGTACATTAATCAATTACAAAGATGAAATCTTGCATGGTGAACAGCCGCTTTGTGATCTTGTACGTTTATCTGCGGATCTTTCTAGCCCCGAGTGGACATTTCTTCTAACAGAAAATGGTTTCTCGAAAGATATTCCTTCATTCTGGATATTAGAAGGGCTAATTTATTACATGGAACAAAATTTGGTTATATCTTTACTCAAGAAGATTGCTGAGATAAGTACTGAAACCAGTCAAATCTTTATGGACATTTGCATTCCTGCCCTTGCAGATCTTGTATTCGGTCCATTTACTAGGCACTTCAAATGGGGTCTTGACAAAAAAGCTGTACCCTCGTTCTTTGCAGCAGTAGGATGGGATGTTACATGTTCTTTTGCTGATGATCATGATCAAGGACGAGATGTCGGACACCGGGGGCTTATTTTTGTTCAGGGGACACGAGCAAGTTCTGTGTCGCTAGGCTTACCATCTTCTCGTTTAACACGTTAATAACACTGTTAGATGTATTGAAGCACTGAATTTGGGTATCGTTTTTTCATCTGTTGAAATATCACACAGGCAGGGTATAAAATGACAAGGCCTATTATCCAGACAATCAATGTTACTAGGAGGGAAAGAAATAGCATATCAGCGAATATTTTACCTATAAATGCATAATGTGTTGGTTCACCATACAACAAGACACTCATCAGAAATGGTACAGCACCATAAATGAGTAAATGAATGCTATAAAAGAAGAGTGGTGTAGATCCGAATAGAACGATTGGTAATGTCCACTTCTGGAACCAATCTTGATCCTGAAAATAGAATGAAAAAGAGAGAACGAGGCACATACCACCCAGAGTCCAAAGAAGGAAACCAATACTCGGAGGGTACTTTGCTAAAAGGAAAAATGTCTCTATTGTGAAAGCATCGGGTCTTAAAACACCATTAGCTTCCCAAATTCCCAGATAGTTAATTGGCCACCCTTGTAAGAGTCTCAAGATGAAGAACATGCCAATAGTGGTACCCCCAACTATTGCGAGTCGCTTTGCAATGAGATGATTGTCTTCTGGTATTTGTTGTTTGCGTAACCAATGGCCAAAAACAAAGCCCAAACCCATAACCCCAAGCCATGGATCAAGCGGGTACAAACCATTTGGCCAATTTGGCCAAAAGGAGACTGTTAAAAGATAATCCCGTATGCCCACTGGTAACTGGTTAAAAATGATCCCCCAATAAAATATTGATATATTTCTTCCTGAGAGTCCCATTATAAAACTATCAATGAGAGGTTCCAAGAATAAAAATAGGGATAAGCCTAATATGATTTTCCATGAAACCTGTCGAGCAAAAGCAAAAACAATGAATCCAACACCAATGAGGGCAAGGACACCAAAATAAAAGGGTGAAGCATGAAATGCCCAAGCAATAACAGTCCATTCGATCAGGAGTAGGATTAATCCCCGAATGACGAGATGTTTGGTTATTTCATTTTGAGAAACTTCTCTTTCTAGGCGTCTAGCTTCAAAAAGTACTATTGAAGTGCCAGCCAAGAAAACAAAGGTCGGAGCACACCAATGTGTCACAAAACGAACCAAAAAGTTCAGAAGATCAGGAAAATTAGGCCGATAGAAATTTGTAAACGCACCTGTTTCTTCACTCCAAGATGTTAACCCCTCACCTGCTGTTCTTCCAACATTCCAGTAAGTTGATGCATGATCAAGAGCCATTAATATGATAGCCAATCCACGAACAAAATCAATTGCGGGGATACGAGGTGTTGAAACAATTTTCGATATCTGTTCATTTTTAACCAAATTGGACATAATTCCTCACGTTTGATATTTCAACTATCTAAATAAACCAGTTTTAAGGTGTTTGATGTTATAAACATTGATTGTTAGGAAATGCTTTTTGAAAGTTTAGATAGGGGGAGCTGATGAAACAGGAACTTCAATTATAGCATTATACAGACATAAAGGGGGTTTGATTAAATTCAAACAAAAAAAATTCTAAGTATTAGAGTGAATAGACTTCAATGAAATAAGTTAAATATCATTTAAAGCTCAAAATAATCCACTTTTGAAGGTGAAATTCTTGGCTTTCAAGTGGTTTCAAAGAAATTCCTTTGTTGTATTTGTTCTGGTCATACTATTCTACCCTTGGATAATACAAAAATCATTAGAAATTCCACCTAAGGCTATTCAACAAAGTAAACTATCTAAATTCAATATTTCTAATAAAATAAATCAAGCAACAGATGATCTTGAAAATGTCCTCTCTATTACCCATCATGATCCCGTAACAGCCCAAGCAGGGTTGACAATTTTCGGTCTATGGCGAGTATCGAATCCTACTGTTGAACATTTCATTGAATCAATGATCGTCATTACTGATATGAAGGGGAATATTAAATCTATACAACAGTTCCCAATGGAAACTGGCGGTGGAGGCCTTGTGTGGGATCCAGAATTCATCAATTCCACCACTTTTGTCTATATTCTGTCACCTAATAACCTTCAACTTTATAACATTCATACAAAAAACACTGAAGTTCTTCCTATTTCTCCTGGTCATCATGACGTGGAATATAATCCTATTACAGATACATTTCTCACTGTTTATTTCACTCATTATGGATACTATCTGGATAAACCCTTATTATTTGATGATATATATGAACATGATCGTAATGGGAATGTAGTTTGGTTCTGGAACAGCAGCATCCATATCCCATTCAATGAAACAGAATTTACTAATGAATCTGCTTTTGAACGATTCCAATGGACTCATGCAAACACTATCTTTTGGGACATTGAAGAACAAGCCATCTACTATAATTGTAGACATCTAGATACCTTTTATAAAATTAATTATCCCAGTGGGGAGATTCTTTGGGCAGCAGGAAGATTAGGCAATTTAAAGATGTTTGATAAACAAGGTAATGAAAAAAAGAGTTTGTTTTATCATAGCCACGCCGTGGAAGTAATTGGTCCTAATCAGTATATTATATTCGATAACGATTATTTTAATATCACTCGAGAAAATCCTAGGGAATCAGCAGGAATTTCTCGCATGATCGAAGTCGTCGTTAATGAAGAAACTATGACGATGAATGAAACATGGTCGTGGTTAGCACCAACAGATTATTTTGGTGAGGTTTGGGGGGATGCTGACCGCTTGCCTAATGGAAATCGATTAGGAACGTTCGGTGTCCCTAACCATCCTGCTTATATTACTGAAGTAGACTCCCAAGACAATATCGTCTGGGAACTAGCACTTGAACAAGGTAAATGGGATTATTTGGGAATCTATAATGCTGATCGGTTTTTTGAAGCTCCTTTAGTAAAAGTTGATCAAACAGATTTCACTCTGGCTTCAGATGAGGATTTAATATTACAAGTGAGGATATGGGATACATTTAACACTAGAATTACTAGAAAGGGATCTTTAACTATAGAAGAGAAGAATGAAGTCTTAGAATCAGTTGACTTCGAATTTCTACCCCATTGGCAAGAAACTCGCATTAATGTAAGTATCCCTTCACTTAGAAATATTAGCCGAATACTGAATCTTATCATAACGAATGAAGATGGCCTCAGTACAAACATCCCCATTATAATTAATGGAGGAAAATCAGAAGTAACACCATTTGAAATCACCCCCATCGTAATTGGGTTTCTTTGCATTGCTTCAATACGTGTAATTAGAACAAAGAGAAAATCGAAAAAAAGATAACTTACTGAATTTTAAACTAAAAAGTTTTTCTTTAAACTATTAATAGTTTTATATCATAAAAAAGCAGGAATAATCATACTTAATCCAATTAATACACCTTCCAAGAAAATTATCACCCAAGCTCCCACAACGCATATACCTCCTGTAGATGAAACCCCTAGAGGTTGAGATCTGATGGATTGAGCGTCTTTACCGACTTTTCTTCTTTCATTTTCATTAGAATTTTGCAAAAAATAACAAAGAATTTGTATGGCGATTTTACACATCTGGTATTGATTCTTATCCTTCTTCTCATCCAAGCTAAAGGGTACAGCAGGAGTATGGGACGCTATTTTAAGAAAATCTGAATAAAGATCAAAAATATGTCGTTCTCCTTTATCTTTCTTTGCTTTGGCTATCTTCTGGAGAGATGGGTTGAGAAGAATCTCTTCCATATTCAAAGAACTTTTTTTATATCTTTCTTGTCTACTTCTGGTGAGGATTCTTACAGCCATTTGCCAAAATGGACGAGAAACTACAAAGTAAAACTGGTTAGGTTCTAAGATGTTTTGAGGTTCGACTCTTGAAACCTTCATGTTTTCACGTGTTAAAATGACAAATTCCGTTTTTGTTGATTTTATTGGGAAATAGGTTGCAAAAAATTCCTTTGCTTTTATTTTATGAGGTACCATAATCTCATTAACACAGGTTTCAAGGTTAAAACCAATCAACTCCATATGTTTGATATTTAATATTTGTAAGATATAAATCATCTGGTTCTACGTACTTCTAATCTTCTTCTTCCAGAATTTATACCATTTTATTATTGTATCATCATGAATGAAGACCTCAAATTCACCCCGAGGTTTAATTTCTTTGCCTTTTAGGATGATTTCTTTCTCGTTCTTATTTTTTTCTAAAAAGTCTATTATCATCTTTTTTACTTCAAGGACATATTCTAAGATTAAATTTACTTCTTCTTTCTTCATAATCTCTCCGTGTCCTATTATAATGTAATTTATATCAAAAGAGACATATTCTTTTAAAGCAAAAATCCACTTATCAGGATCACTGTGACGTCCTCCCCATAGAAAATCAGATCGTATATTATCACCTGTTGCTAATAGCTTATGCTTAGGAGAATAAACATAACTTGAATCAGGTGTATGACCTCCTGTTTGCTTGATGATTATTTCGGAATCAGATTCTTTGATTACGTATTTTTCTTCAAAAACAACATTAGGAAAAACAAGGGGGAAATTTCTTTCTGGTTTACGCTTAGCTGCTTTTAAGAATTTCACTAATTGATTAGAAGCGATAATTTGACAATCAGAAAATAGGGGTAAGCTATGAGTATGATCACCATGAAAATGGGTTAAAGCCACATATTCAATTTTATTCTTAAATAACGATTCAGCTTCGCTTCGAATCTTGGTTGCTTCGGTGATATTCCTTCCACAATCAATCATAAGGCTTTTTGAACCTAGATTCAACACAACAATGTTTGCATGCCCTGGAAAATACAGTATATCCTGCGAGAGCTGAATTGGTTGTTGAGTCTTTTTGTTTTTCAAATTTTTCACCACATGAAACAAAAAGAAAGAAATGACAATATTTTAACACGGAAGGATAGATGATCTTTTGAGTTATTTGTTAGTGGTAATATGAGTATTGACAAAAAAATCATCAAGAAAGAATTATAAACAGAGAAGAGATGAATAAGAAGGAAATTAACAAACTGATTAAACTACTTGAGCAAAATTCACCACAATTGGAAAAACTTGCCACTTGCAACAAAATGACTATATAATTACCGCTCTAAATTTGAAAGGAAAGGATCCAGTCAACAAGAAAAGAATATAACTCTAATTGAAAAAGAAGGTAGGTTTATGTATCATAATCAGATATTAAAAGAATTAATTGGCGTTATTGGCACAGGAAAAATGGGAAGTGCGCTTATTAGGGGATTACTGAAAAAAAACCTAGTAAATTCTAATCAAATCTATGCATATGATATTATATATGAAGATCTTATGGAACTGGTGAATGAAACTGGTATAAATGCTACATTGAATAATTTACAAATAGTTGAACGATGCAGCATCATTTTTATCTGTGTTAAACCTCAAGTATTCGAAACCACTCTTCAAAAACTCCAAACCCATTTTACAAACGATCATTTAGTGATATCGATTGTTGCAGGAGTTCCTCTAACAACAATTGAGCGATTAACTGGGAAGGCACGATGTGTTCGTATAATGCCAAATATGCCATTCCAAGTAGGAGAAGGTGCAGCTGGTTACAGTTTAGGAACCAGAAATGACAATCGAGATTCAGAAATTGTAGAACTCGTATTTGGTTCATTAGGTAAGGTCTTTCAATTTCCTGAACATCTATTAGATGCAGTTACAGGACTCTCAGGCACGGGTCCTGCTTATGTATTCGTTTTTATTGAAGCTTTGGCAGATGGGGGAGTTTTAGCAGGATTATCTAGGCGTGAAGCCCTTATTTTGAGTGCACAAACCGTAATGGGTGCAGCTAAACTCCTTCTGGAACAAAATGTGCATCCAGGAGTATTGAAGGATGCTATTATGTCCCCAGGTGGCACCACGGCTTCAGCATTACAGTTAATGGAAGCGCGAGGTTTTCGTTCTATTCTAATAGATGCTGTGGAAGCTGCAACAAAAAAATCACAATTTCTGGGTCAAAATAATCTATCGTTATCTGATCGTTGATCGATGAATGCAACTGGATCTTTATTTGGTTCGTATTTGATTTATTTTAAGCTATCACTCACCATTGAAGGAAAAAAATTCGTGGTTACAGGTGAACGAGATGTACCTATGTATCTTTTATCTCATCCGAATCAGTGTCAAATACTTCTTACTTCAATTCGTTCCAATTTTTCAATCCAAAAGGAGCCATGATAGTTGTGTGCTACAATACGGAGGCCAATCTCAGTTGATGTCACAATTATTGATCTATCACGATAAATTTCTTCTCCACTGAAATCTACTTGGTAACCATCAGAAGCGCTTAATTGAACTATAAAATTTTCAGTTTTAGGTTGAGCACGTTCTACAATATGAAATAAGGGAACTCCAGTATAATTCTTTGGAGGAACATATGTAACATCACCAATTAATTCCGCTTCAACGGTTATTTGTAAATCATAGAAATCTGAAGGGAAGTACGTGTATGGATTAAATACATCTCCAGATACTTCCGCGGAATAGCGATTTTGAACAGCAAGGAGATAAAATACCCCGATCTCACTCACTATAATAACTATAAGTATTATTATTCTTAGAATTTGGATTTGTTTAAGCTGGCTAGGATCGCTCGGAGTCTTCCTCCAATTCAAAACGACAGATCTATCGAAAAGTTGCCATGTGGAGATAGCAAAGAGCCCTCCAAGAAAAAAACCTGAAATAAAGCTTAAAAGTCCAATAAATCCAATAAATAGTATTGGAATTTGGGAATTGAAGAATAAAATCTGTTGAGTAATGACATTTGATAGACTAGAAAAGCCTGCGGCCACAGATAAAATAGATTTATTTTGTGTTGATAAAAACACAATGATAAAAATCTCGATAATAAGTCCTTGGGTTCCAGATAAGACCACTACTAATATTCCATGAGCACTACCACTAAAGAATTCAACAAAACCTTTTAAAATGCCCGCCATTAATGCAGTACCGACTTTTCGTTTTGCTAGGAGATAAATGAAGACTATCCAAAAAACATGTAATCCAGCCAGGATCTGCCCCCCACCAAATGGAATGCCAATTATATGGTTAATTAAATTCCCTAAGTACCCGATAAAGGTACTAAAGATCCCTCCCAACGCACTGAATAAAGCAATGATTACCAAATCACTCGTTTCATAATAACGAATGGTTTTCTTTTTCTTCCTTACGCGATTTCCATTAATCCAAGGGATTTTTGTAGTATGAGAGGTTTCAGACTGTTGAATTTCAGAATCTTTAACTTCATTTTCCATTTTTATCTTTCCAAGATTCGTAAGAATTTAACATATTTCATCCATCGATACCCCGCTGAAGGCCAAATATGAAACCCTTCGCCCAATGGAGAAGTAATTTGACAGTCATCATTACTGTACGCGCCATCAGGGGCCAGAAAAACTATTCGATAGCCATCAATCCATTCAGGCACAAAGGTCTCATTGTAAGCATATGCAAGTATCACATCACCTTGAATTATTTTCCAAGAATTATTAGGAAAGATTACTGGGTAACTAAAATTTTGGATTAATCCATCCCATGTTTCGATCTCTAAGACATGATTAGGGGTCATTCCACCCACAGTTTCCAGGAGATCACTTATTAAAACACCTCTATATTCGCCATAGGATCGCCAATTGTCATATTGATTTTGAAAACTACTTTGACCATAGATTATATCAAATTCTAATTGTAGATCAGATACAGAAATAATGTTGACAGATTGATCTTTAATAACCTCAATATCTAAAGGGGAGGCCCTCCTTTCAAATTCTATTGGTTTAACTGACCAATTCAAATGATTATTGTTAAAGGTTATCTCAAGGTAATGATGGAACCCTCCCAATTCTTTAGATTCATGTAAAGCTGCCCCACCTCCACCAGATGTTATAAAATGTATATTTTCACGAATAGTATAATTGTAGATATGAATATGACCAGAAAGTACAATTCTGACATTATTTTGGGCAAAAATCTTTAATAGTAAATCACTTTGAGAATCATTTAAGAAATCGTGGTCTTTTGAAGCACGAGGGTCAAACAAGGGAATATGAGTAAAGATTACTTTCGGTTGTGTATAGTAAGTACTAAAAGTTTTAAAGAGAAAATCCATAGTAGACGATGTTAAAGACCCTGTTGATGAATCAAGAGAAATAAAGAGGAAATTTCCAAATTTAAAGCAATAATTTGACTCACCAAAAAATGTTTGATATTGCATACAAGAATTTTCTGATTTTATATCATGATTTCCTGGCGTAAAGAATACAGGTGCTGTTGAATTTCTCGTTATCCGTTGAACCTCATTAAATTGGGGAACTGTGCCAAATGAAGTTATGTCACCCAAATGAACGAGAAAAGAGTATGAATAACAGTTTAATTGACGAGTTAAGCTTTTAAATTGATAGTAGAAACCTTGAGTGTCACCTATAGCAGCTATCTTAAAAATTTCGCCCTGAATTTCATTCTTTAATACAATTTCTCTTTTTTGCTGAGGTATGGAAATAATTTTCAATGAAAGAAATGTAGAATTATGAATAGAGTATTTTTCTTGATCTAACAGCCCATAAATTGAAAGATTTTCTGTTTGAATATTAAAAATTGAGATGTTAAGCGTTTGATTTCTTTCTATTGTTATAGAACTGAATGTCAAATTAAATCCTTGGTTCCAAATAAAAGCCTCTCCTGAGACATGATTATATTCTAATAATGTACCACCATTGATTTTGAATGGAAAATCAGTGGAATATTCTGAATCTTCCCAGAGAAGAAATAAAAAGAAAAATGAAAGACTAAGAGAAACCCCAAGTATTATCGTAGAAATTAATCCTATTACCCTTCTATTCACTTGCTATACTCCTAAATTCTTAATTTTTCTATAATTACACCACCTAATTAGGAATGATAAGTATCTCTGCTATCGCGTAGACCATCCTACTTGATATAAATCCTAATCCAATCAAATGAAGGGGAGCGTGTTTCTCATCTAATAAAATACCGTTTCGTTGATAAGCAAGGATGATAGATGTATTATATGCAATCATTTGACTGTCAAAATCTTTTGAATAACCATCTTGAGCTTTAACCTGAACTATATATCCTGTTGAAACTAAAGTGTTATTAAAATCGTAATTAAACCCGGAGTAGTGCGTTCCACTGTCACCTCCATCAAAAATGGCAATTATAACATATAATGGAAGCCCAACAAAAGTTACATTTTTAGTATCTTCAATAATTGTCACTGAAATTCTATGATAACGACAACCAGCTATGGACAGATATTCTTCAGCAGTTAATACGGTTGAATAGCTTGGATCTATCTGATTTGTTAAACTAACGGTCCAATTAAGGATTGTTTCAGAGATATCAGTGATGATAATTGATTCTATTTTACTGATCCATTGATCCATTGAAAGATCTGGTGATACTAATCTTACTGGAAATTCATCCTCGGGTAAGGGGAGATTATTTTTAACATGGGCTAAAATTAATGAATCATTTCGTGTTGTAACTGATGACGGAAGAGTCAAATTTTTTCCATCTGTTGAAAAAATTGTAACATTGTACCCTTGAGCTGCCAAAGAGTCATTGAATGTATAATGGACACTACCATCATTTCCATCAATCATTGAGAGAACAATCCACAAAGGCATCCCTTCATAGGTATTTATTTGACCACCTTCAGAATATTGATAGCTTACATTATGAACACGATCTCCACAATAAACAGCGGAATCGAAATCATCAAGACCGATGGTTGTTTGAGAAACACCAGATAACATTATTGACCAATCTGGAATACCAGAACCAATTTTTATCGCTTCAACATATTTTACCCAGAAATGTCCCTCTGAAATAGGCCCTCCTGAACCTAGATAACCCATTCTAAAAGGTCCACCATAATCTTTTTTCAGTGGTTCTCCATTTTCTTCATAAATTAATGTTAATGTGAGATTTTTAGGCCCCCCATGGCCAATTTCAACTCCATTTTCATTGAAAAGGGGAACATTTCCAAAGATTTGTTTTTTAGTAAAAGTAAAGTTATAAAAATCAATAGGTACAATCTCTATGGAAAAATCAGATGTGAGATTAATAAGTAGATCTAAAGTAGCAGTCATGTTCACTCCTTTGTAATTGTACGGTCCAATGATAGCCCCTGTTGTCTTTAAATGAGATCCCGAACCCTCAACAGAAGGAAGAACTTTCAATTGAGAACGAGATAATGAAAATTTTGTATCGGGAATTTCAAATGTGATTTTTTCACTTTCTCTGATGAATTCCAGTTTATTAACCCATCTTGACCAGCGGCTACTAGAAGCTGCATTCTTATATTCTAATGATGCTGTTTTCTGTTGATCTTCCGTAGAATATTCCTCATCTGAGGGAAGAAAGACTATTCGTAATCCATCTTCCCATTTAGGAACTTTAGTACCATTGAATTCATATGCTAGAATCATTGTTCCTTGAATTTCTTCCCATTCTGACAAGGGGTAAATGTTTTCATAAGTAAAGATCTGGCTATAATTATCTTCAGAAGTGACAATCAAAATATCACCTTCTTGAATTCCACCGACTTCTTCTGCAAAAACAGAGATAGGAACACCTCTATAAGCCCCATTATCACGCCAATTCCCAAATGAATTCTGACATTTACTTGTTCCATCAATACCTGTTAACTCGGTTATGTCTGTGAGAGTGAATTCCTCAGATTCCCCTGAGACTCCCAATACTACTAGTTCAATTTCTTGGGTTTCTTCTAGTTCGGTACAACCAGAAAGCAGTCCAATAAATAGAAGTAGAAAATAAACTATTAGAATAGACTTAAACCTCAAACTAGGTTCACCTATTATTTTCCTATAAAAAATAATTACCTGAAAGTAGAAATTTTAATAAGATCAGGTCGAATGGATGCTATATAACAGAAATTTAATAACTTATTTGGTAGTTGTCAGTAATTTTCAAACTTTCAAATTTCCTTTAAATATTTAGTATGCACATTAAGTGAAAAACTCCCATTAGAAGAATCCATTGTTATAGCTGATTGGCTTAAACTTCATTGATTGATTTGAGGATGAAGTATATTGATTGATCCAAGTGAATTTATAACGTTCTTAGAGAAGAAATTTCAATATATCTGTGGTGTGCCATGCTCTTATTTTAAAGAATTTCTGGCCCATCTAGCTTCTCATGGAACAGAAACACAATTAAAACATGTTTACGCTACTAGGGAAGACGAAGCAATAGGGATAGCCTCGGGTGTAGCCTTTTCAGGAAAAAAAGCTCTTGTTTATATGCAAAATAGTGGGATTGGAAATATAGGAGACGCCTTGACCTCACTAGCCCAGTTATACAAACTACCTATGCTAATATTAATCAGCTACAGAGGTTTAGAACCTGATAACGATTTCCCTGAACATTCAATTATGGGGGAAGTTAATGAACCTGTTTTGAAGGCATTTAAAGTTCCTTATTGGAATTTATCAGAAGACAGATGGACAATAGAGATGAAAGCAGCTATCCAAAAAATGACAGAAACCTCATCTCCAGTGGTTTTACTTGTAAAAAAGGGAGTGTTGTGTCAATGATGAAAGGATATGAGATAATTTCCGCTTTGAGTAACCATCTTAGTGAGAATGACATAATCGTGAGTTCAAATGGGAACATCAGTAGAGAAGCTTATAATCTACTTCCTAAACCCCAAGTGTATCTCAGGGGTTCGATGGGCTTACCAATTCCTGTTGGATTGGGATTGGCATTAGCTAATCCAAACAAAAGGATCACAGTAATAACTGGAGATGGAAACTTTTTAATGGGCTTAGGTTCAGCTACGACTGCTGCGTTTTACAAACCTAAAAACTTGAAAATACTTATTCTTGACAATTTAAAATATTATACAACAGGAGGTCAGAAAACAGTTTCTTCAGTTATTGACTATGTTAAATTTCTCGAATCACTATGTATCGAATATAAATGTTCCAAAAGAGCTTCTCAAGATGAAATAGAACAAGATTTGTCTGAATTTATCAACTCAGAAGTTTTTAGTGTTCTTCACTTAACCATCAAAGAAGGTAAAAAGGATTTAATGAATATACCTGATCAACCAGAAGAAATTACTGAAAAGATGATTCTTAGATTAACTAAATTAGCATAATGATTCCAGATGAGAGAAATATCTTTAAACAGGAAAATTGCAGCTATAAAAGGAAAGATGAAACAGTTAAGAGGAATGTAAGAAATGACACATGATGTAAAATTAAAAGTAATAAAACAAGAAGGGCATTGCACTGCAGGACATGAAATAGGGGATGAAATATTCATTTCTTTCGAGAAAAACGAGATAAAAGGAAAAATATGTTTACATGCTTTATATTCAGTGTTACCAAAGGTGTATGCAATGGCTTATGGTGCTGAATTTCCATGGTTAGAAGATCCTGATGTGAGTACACACGCGTGTCCTGACGCCACGAATCCCTTAGTATATGAAGTGAGAAGAATCAGAAAAGATTAGTAGTGGTGTTACTCGTTATAGAACAGGTCCAGCTTTGGATTCAATAATAATTCCACGCTTTTTCAATTCATGTTCAAAAATTTCATAGGGGATATCATTCACAGGTGAAAGGATCCCTTTTTTGGTTATTTTTCCATTTCCAATTAATTGTGCACCAATACTTGCTGTATAACCTACAGTACGACTCATTGCAGTGAAACCTGTCGTTAAATCGCGTTTATCGATTAATTGATAGATAACACGAGTTTTTTCTTCATTTCTTTTTCCAACAACCTCAAGGAATAATATGGCTAGATCTCTTTCATCCGCTTTCAATTGGATATGGGGCCCAATTATCTTAGCGAGAAAACTTCTACGATCTATTTTTTTACCGTCAATGTCAATTGCTTCATTATCCAAAAGATGAAGATCCACAAGTTTTTTCCAAAATGCGCAATGACCAGGCCACCGCATAGTATATCTCCCCATTTGTTTAATTGATTTATATTGTTCAGAATGTTCTTCAATGCCGATTGATTGGAGGTATTGGAGAGCATCACCATTTGGAAATGCCTCCAAGTTTCCAATCCCCTCAATAATAATCTCATGAATATTTTCTGGGTTAAATATCTCTCTTTCTTTTATTTCAACAACTTCTCCATTATTAATTATTTTGGCTTTACGAAAGTAAGTATACAAGACCCCTTCAAGATTCCAAGTGACTTTATAATTTAATGGATTATTAGCAGCTTCCAGTATTGGAATCCCTGCCCCATAACTGTTTATAACTTCGATATCTCTCAATCCTTTAATTGCTTGCCCCAATAGTACAAGATCTATTCCTGGATCTAACCCAAATTCAGGCAAAACTGTAATTCCTTTATGCTTTGCTTCTCCTGCTAACGCCCTTATTTGGGGAGTAACAGAAAGAGTATTGATTAAATTTAGCCCAAATTTGACAGCAGATATTGCGATTCTCTCTACAAAGGAAATAGGGAGTAAATCAATAACAATATCAGGCTTTAAAGACATTAGTTGGTTGATATGATTTTGATTATGTGCATCTAAGAATTCACACTGTACTTTGGAATATTGGTTATGTTCTACTAATTGTTTTAGTACATTGATATCCTTATCTGCAGCAATAATCTCACTTACAGTATCACTATTTACAAGGTCGTGGAGTGCAACTTTGCCTTGTAAACCAACACCAAGAAGGAGAACTTTCATAGGGGAGATTTCTGAGAATTCTTTTAAAAATGATTTTTCCAAGTACTCTTAACATTTCTTCAAAGGAAAGCTTCTGTAAAAAAAATCTTAAACAGAATGATCAGGGATGAACCCATGAGAGAATCCATCAGGAAAATGATTCATTTTCTAATATTTTACCCAATATATTATTACATTTGGTTTAGTTTGCTAGGAAAAGATCTCTTAAAAAATTTACTTCTAATACTTATTATAATAATCTTTTTTGGAATAAACTTTCTAGATATTGTTATAAGACCAATGAGTGACCCCGAAGAGCTTAAAGACAGATATACTATAATTTTATTACTCTTTTTCCTCGGTGGTCCATTAATTTTGATACTGGCGTTTTATGAAAATCTGGTAATCATTTCTCAATATCTACCACTCTATGATAATCTTCTAGTAAGCTATTTGGGAATAATATTAATGATAATAGGTGGGGTAATTATGCTGAGTAGTCGATACTATCTGAATAAGCATAGTTACGGTGGGGGATCACTATCGGAGGGCAAAGAACAAACATTACTCCCGAAGGGAATGTTTAAAATCATTAGACATCCAATCTATGCAGGAGGATTAATAGTTACAATTGGATTGGAATTGGCTTTTCGTAGTCTGATAATATTATCTCTCCATACAGTATTTTTTTTTATAATATTTCGTGATCGAATGAAACGCGAAGAAACAGTATTACTCAACAAATTTGGAGACGAATATAGAAAGTATATCAGTAAAACGAAGAGATTAATTCCATACATCTATTAAATCTATGTCTGGAGTATATCAGAAACAATTTGATTATATTTCTTCAAGTTTATTAAATTTTAAGAGTTCTTCATGGAAGTGATCGATCTCAGATAATCGATTGTCAAGCTGGGAAGAAACTGATAGATTAAGTTTCCTAGAGTTGCTTTAAAGGTCTTTGATAATTACCATGAAATCAACTGTTAAATAGCTCAAAATACCACCGTCTACCCTGAATTCACTATACTAATTCAAGGTGAAACTAGGATGGAATTCTTTGAAGTCATTAATAAGCGAAGAACGGTTCGAGAATTTGAAGATAAACCTGTAGATTTATTGAGTATAAAGAAGATCATATCTTGTGGATTAAAAGCACCTACAAACGATCATTTGAGAAGATGGGAGTTCATCGTTATTGATGATATTGAAATGCGTAAGAAACTTATTGGAAAAGAAGGGGATAACATTATTAAGAGGGATGAAAAGGAATCCATAACCATTATTGACAATTGGGGATTAACTGATGAAAAACAACGTGAGATGTTCCTATATGCTATTCCAAGACAAGCTAAAATGATTCTAACAGCAGGAACAGTAATTATTCCTTGTTTTTATACATCAAAACCACTATTACAACCAATTAGTCTTTCATCATTAAATGCATTTGCGTCGATTTGGCTTTGTATAGAAAATATGCTGCTTGCTGCTGTGACGGAAGGCGTGTACGGGGTAACACGCATCCCAAAATCACCAGGATCAGTAAAAAAATTATTAAATATCCCTGATGAATATGAAATACCATGTATTCTTGCACTGGGGTATCCTAAAAAAGGAAGAAAAGTGTTAAAGCAATATAAAATTGATCCAGAGAATAAAATTAGATTTAATAAATGGGATAACACCATCAGAAACAGAAAATGATCCTTAATCCAGATGGGCTTCTACTAACTGGAATATATCCTTTTCATGAATAAATGAATGTCAAACAACCTGTGAAAGAAATATTTAGTCGAATCCCCGTGAGGTACTTGCGAAGTTGCTCATATAAATCGCTGGAAAACGTAGAAATGATGAGGATCCAAAACGCGATAAAATCTAAAATACAGCATTTAGTGAGATATCCAAACATTGGGAAAGCCTTTGCTAATTTCTTTGGATATTTAGAAGTACCCATTTTGGAATTCAGACGAGTAATTGACAAATATATTCGGCCAGGGTTTTATCATCGAACGAGTCAAATATATGGACGTTTTTATGGTAGTAGGATTATCCCAATCAAGACATCATTAGAAGGAACTTATACTATTTCACCAACAGAAGAAATACTTGATATCATTCAAAGGATCCCAATTTTAGCTATAGGTTATTGTTATTGCAGGACGACTTACCAAAATTGTAATAATCCAAAATGGACTTGTATTCACGTTGGAAAAGCCAAAAGAATATCTGAAATTGGTAAAAGAACACCTATAAGATCAAGTACCTATGATGAAGTTGAGAAAATCCTTCGAAAAGCTGATGAAATAGGTTTAGTTCATCAGTTGATTACTGCTCCTACTAAAGACTATTTTTATGTTATTTGTAACTGTTGTCCTTGTTGTTGCACTTTATTACAGACTGCTAAACGAATACCTAATAGAAATATTGCAATAAAGAGCAATTTTATTGCAGTTCAAGATGAAAACAAATGTACAAACTGTAGAAAATGTGTCAGTCGGTGTTATTTCCACGCGAGAATTGAAATTAATAATAAAATGACTTTTTATCAAGACAATTGTGTTGGATGTGGATTATGTGTAAGTGCTTGTACTTATGACGCGATAAAATTGAAAAGAAGAAGAAAGCTGAAGATTAGCTAAATACTCATCAATATTTCCTTCCTAGAAACGCCTTATGTATCATTGGGGAGAGATTCTGCGACATAATTCATCTAGAGGATTGAATAGATGCCTATTATTCGTGTGGATGGTGTAACACTGTGTTCTATGACTTTGGTCAAATTTCAACCGCCAAACTAAAAAGTATTGCAGGAAGAATAAACGTTATGTATTTACATCTTTGATAAAAAATTCGTTTTTTCAAAATTTCGCTCTGGAAAAGGTAATAACCTTGCCAAAAACTAGAAATCTTCTTAAAAGTTGCATTTTGATTATCTTTATTGTTGGGATAATACCTATATTACAAGTTGATGGGAATAATTCCTTATCACTTAAATATTCTACCTATTTGGGTGGGAATGGAACAGAAGGACATGGATTTCTTAATTTTGATAATTCGAGTAATTGTTTATTAATTTCAAACACTGACAGTACAAATTTTCCTATGAAAAATGCCATCCAAGAAACAAATAACGGGGAACGTGATGCTATCTGTCTGAAACTTGATACAAAAGCTGAAGACATATTGTACTCTACTTATTATGGGGGTTCAGGAGATGACTTTGTCAGTGGAACCACTCTTGATTCACAAGGAAATATGATCATAGTAGGTGCGACATCCTCACTGGATTTTCCTTTGGAAAATGCCATAATAGACACCAGGATTTCTCACGAGAGAGAGATTTTTGCTTTTAAGCTTTCTTCAGATGGACAAAATGTTATATTCTCAACCTATCTAGGTTCTGCAAGTGATTATTATTCTATAGATGTTACCACAGATTCAGATGATAATATTATTATTACAGGATCTACCAGTGCTTCTGACTTTTTAGTTAAGAATGCATATCAAGAAAATAAATCTGGTGGAGTAGATGCTTTCATCACTAAAATTACTCAAGATGGACAGAACGTTATATTCTCAACGTATTTTGGAGGGACTAATGATGACCAAATAAAGAGAGTCAATACTGATAAGGATGATAACATTATTGCTATAGGAGTTACATCCTCTAAAGAGCAATTTCCTCTAAAAAGTTCCCTGCGACCGAACAAGAGTACATCTAGTTGGGATGTTTTTTTAGTCAAATTTTCATCAGATGGCCAAGAACTGATTTTCTCGACATTTTATGGAGGAACGCGTCCATGGGGACCTGCTGCGATCATCTGCGATTCAAATAACAACATTATAGCTGCTGGAGAAACGGATTCACAGGAATTCCCCATAGTAAATGCTTTTCAAAGAGATTATGGAGGAGGAGACCTAGATTCTTTCTTATCAAAAATCAGTCCTAATGGTCAGGAAATAGGCTTCTCAACATTTATTGGTGGAACTGGTAGTGAAGGCCCAATTGGAATTACTATTGACTCGAAGGATAATATCTTCCTGACTGGAAGTACTAATTCAAATGATTTTACATTAAAAAACGCTTTTCAAACTAATAATAATGGTGGGTGGGATGGTTATGTATTGGAATTTAGTAATGATGGACAGGATTTACTATTCTCTACCTACTTTGGAGGGAGAAGTTCAGATTATTCTACATCAATTGCACTAATCCCAGAAACCAATAATTCATTTTTATTAACTGGCCATGGTGATTCTATAGATCTTCCGCTTGTGAATCCCTACCAAGAGTGGTATGGTGGAGGTGAATTCGATCTTTTCCTCTCCAGGTTTGATTATGTTGATGATACTAATCAAAAATCAACCCCTGGTTTCGAGCTGTCATTTATTTTAGGATTGGTTGTTGTCTATTTATTGAAGAAAAGGAGACTAGAGTGACTTGTACATCCTTTTCTCGTCACTTTCTCGCGGCTTATTATCACCAAAGGTTGGATTAAGAGTAATAGAGATGTCACTTAACTTGAAACTAATTTATTAGGTAAGATTCTAATTGAATTTAAGTACGATTATGATGAGATGATTGGGTAGACAGATGCTTGAGAGCCCAAGCAATGAGTACAATCGCAATTAAAATTCCTCCCACGGAAAAAATGATATCGAGTGCTTCAGAGAACGTTAGTGCTGCCCCAAGCATAAGGATACCGAGTACAATCACTACGTAAAATAATGGATCACGAGACGACTGACGGGAAAAGTAATAGGTTAGAGTTAACGCAATCAAGATGAAGCCAGCAGGAAAAATATAGTCAGTAGTTCCAGGGATCATCAACGATATTCCCAATGTAATGATTCCAAAGCCAATTGCAACAAAAAAGGAAGGATCACGAGAGGATTGACGGGAAAAGTAATAGGTTACAGTCAACCCAACCACCATAAACCCAGCTGGAAGAATAATGTCGAACGATTCTTCAATCATCATTGAAATACCAATAGTTAAAACAGTAAATATAATCGCCATAAAAAAGGAAAAATCACGAGAGGATTGACGAGAAGCAAGAAGTGTGCTAGCAATACCAAAAACCATTAATGCAGAAGGAAGGATAATATAAACAGCTCCAGGAATAAGAGTTATTATCGAAAACGTAATGATACAGATTCCAACAGCAAAAGCTACATAATACCCCAGTTGGGTCTGTTGTTGTTGAGATAACTTACGAAACGGCAGAGACTCGCGTGCAAGCTGATGACGGGCTTGTTTTTTCAACGTTTCAGTCTCACTGATAATTGACTGCTTAATATGCAAACTATTACCGCAGGTAGAACAGAAGATAGATCCATCATCATTTTCAGAGCCACATTTCTCGCAGAAAACCATTTTGATTCACCACATTATACAAGATTCTTCAGTTCTTTAATAATTAGTGTTCTATTATTCAATAAATCCTCTTTTGA
>Ga0209636_10000172_pt1 | contig 54494 bp, 58 predicted proteins | sample DeeMarSWOR152_54_FD_187464 | JGI IMG/M metagenome (GOLD analysis project Ga0209636, IMG submission 187464) | Marine sediment microbial communities from White Oak River estuary, North Carolina - WOR-1-52-54 (SPAdes) (version 2) | ecosystem: Environmental > Aquatic > Marine > Intertidal zone >...
AGGTTATTGCCGTTGAAGTTGACTCTCGATTAACGAGGATTCTAAGAACAGAACTCAAAGACTTAGAAAATGTGAAGTTGGTTGAAGGAGATGTTCTCAAAGTGCCGATCCCATTATTCAACAAAGTCATCTCTAACCCGCCCTTCTACATTTCATCTCCTATCCTCTTTTGGCTTTTAGAAAGGAATTTTGATTTTGCTGTGCTTACGTTTCAGAAAGAGTTTGCGGAAAGAATGGTGGCATCTGTTGGAAGTAAGGATTATGGAAGATTGACTGTTATGACCTATTATCAGGCAGATGTAGAACTGTTAGATTACGTTTCTAAAGACATGTATTATCCGCCACCCGATGTAGACTCTTACATTGTTAGGTTAAAACCTAGGCTGCCGCCCTTTGCTGTTAAGGACAAACAAGCCTTTTTCGAGCTGGTTAGAACGCTGTTCACTCAACGAAATAAGAAGGTGCGCAACGCCATTACACCCTTTTTGGCAAAACTGGGAATCAAAGAAGAGAAGGTCCTAAGCGTGGCTGATTCTTTGCCCTTTCATGATAAGCGGGTGCGAGAGTTGGCACCTGAAGACTTCGGAGTCTTAGCTAATGAAATCCTCAAGAAAAAAGATATTCTTCAATAACTATGCCTTCTATGTTTCACAGGATGTTTATGAACCAGCAGAAGACACCTTTCTTCTAGCAGAGAATCTTTCTGTTGATGAAAACGATGTTGTCTTAGACATGGGCACGGGCTGTGGCATAATAGGAATTCTCGCAGCAAAGAAGGCACGAGAGGTTGTTGCCACAGACTTAAATCCCCTTGCGGTTGACCTTGCCAAAATGAATGCAAAACTCAGCAAAGCTGCAGACAAAATGGATATACGATTAGGCGACCTTTTTCAGCCAATAAAACACAATGAGCGGTTTAGCCTAATTCTCTTCAACGCTCCTTACTTGCCTTCCAATCTACACGAAGAGAAAACATGGATAGGACGCGCTTGGGCTGGCGGACCAACAGGAAGACAACTCATCGACCGCTTCATAGCCGAGACGCCACGATACCTAAGAGAAAAAGGCAGAATTCTCTTGGTACAGTCTTCTCTGTCTAATATCAATAAGACACTGCACAAATTTAGAGAAGCAGAACTTAAAACTAGGACACTCGCTGAGAAAAAAGCTATGTTTGAAACGATAGTTCTGATTGAGGCGCAAAAATAAAAGCCAGAATACCTACTCTTGTTTTCTACGTTTTCTTTCGAATTCCTCTGCGTGGTGTTCACAGCAGAAGTGGTGTTCTTCGCCATCAATAACTTTTTTATAGACTGCGAAAACGCATTTTTCGCCAGAAATCTCTATGTTGCACAGTTCGCATTTTATGAAGGTCTTCATTTTTCAGCCTCCTTCTTTTTAAGGTAGTCTTCTATGGCTGCGTGGAGTCCATCGGCGGCTAGGTTGGAACAGTGCATTTTTATTGACGGCAGTCCGCCTAGGCTTCCAGCTACGTCGCCTCTTGTGATTTTTAATGCCTCTTCGATAGTTTTGCCTTTTGCCAGTTCCGTAATCATGCTGCTCGTTGCTATGGCGGCTCCGCAACCAAACGTTTTGAATTTGATGTCTGCAATTTTGTTGTCTTTGACTTTGATATAAATGGTCATTAAATCACCGCAAACTGGGTTACCCACTGTTCCGATGCCGTCTGCATCTGGCATTTCTCCCATGTTGCGTGGGTTTCTGAAGTGTTCCATGACTTTCTCGGAATACATTTTAGGTCACCAACTCCTTTGGGGTCAGAGGTGAGATGGCTCTCAGTCTCTTAACTATATTGGGTAATAAGCCCGAGACATATTTTATGTCTTCCTTTGTATTTTGTTTTCCCAAAGTGAAGAGCAAGGAGCCGTGGGCCTCTTCATGTGCTATGCCTATGGCTAATAGAACATGAGAGGGCTCTAGCGTTTTGGAAGTGCAGGCCGAGCCAGAAGAACAAGCTACGCCTTCCATGTCTAAACTCAAAATTAAGGATTCGCCTTCAATGTACCTGAACCTAAAATTAACATTATTAGGCAACCGTTTAGTTGGATGCCCGTTCAAATACGATTCTGGAATGCTGTCCAAAATGCGTTTAATGAATGCATTTCTTAATTCTGACAACCTTTCGGCTTCGGTTTTCATCTCAGTGTTGGCGATCTCTGCTGCCTTTCCCATGCCAACTATTCCCGACAGGTTCTCGGTTCCAGACCGTAAGCCTCGTTCTTGTCCGCCACCATGTATCGTGGGCAGGATGTGTGTTCCAGTCTTTCTGTAGAGGGCACCTATTCCTCTTGGACCGTACATGTCATTTGAAGAAAGAGAAAGCAAGTCAATGTTTTCATGCTGAACATCTATTGGGATCTGCCCGGCAGCAGCTACAGCGTCAACATGGAAAAATGCTCCTTTGCTATGAGCGACTTCTCCTATCTCTTTTACAGGTTCAATCGTGCCGATCTCGCCGTTTGCATACATTATGGAAACTAGAATTGTCTTGTCGGTGACTTCTTTTCTCAAGTTTTCAATGTCTACGATTCCATATTTGTCAACTGGAATATAGGTGATTTTGAATCCTTGCTTGCCGAGGTGTTTGCATGTGTTTATTACTGACATGTGTTCAATTGAACTAGTGATGATGTGATTTCCTTTTTCCTTGTTTCTGTAGGCCACGCCTTTAATGGCTAAATTGTTGCTCTCTGTGCCGCCAGAAGTGAAAGTAATCTCTTCTTTCTTCTCTGCCCCAATCAGCTCTGAAACCATGTTGCGCGCTTCGTCGATTGCGCTTCGCGCTTCGTTGCCAAAAGAATGAATAGATGATGGGTTTCCATAATTTTGAGTAAAATAGGGTATCATAGCTTCAAGAACTCGCTCGTCAACGGGCATTCCAGCCGTGTGATCCATGTAGACCCTTCGCATTATAAACCGCCTTTCACATAATTAGAAGCATAATACCGCATCTGCATCCAAAATTCGGTCGTTAAGCGTGGCTGCACCAACTATTTTGGCGACGTCTACAAAATCTCCTCTTTCCAATCCGAGGAGCATACAGCTTTGTTCACAAACCTCAAGCTTTACTCCGGCCTTCACCGCTTGGTTCATTACTTCCTTTAAGGAGGGAAAATCTCCTAACTTGATTTTCTCTGCTTCTCCCTGTTTAACTATGGTTATTCCTTTTATCAAAAAGTATATGGTTGCATCCATTCCCATGGCTACCGCAGTGGTTGCTAATATAAAGGGAGCATAAGTGCGCTCTGGAGTGTCAACCCCGCTTGTTTGGACATACAATATCTTCTGTTTCTCACTCAAATCATGTCACCCTTTCACTTAACTTTTCTAACTAGGAATCGAAGGACATTGCCCCTTTTACTTAATTCCAAGAGTTCGTGTCCAGTTCTTTTAACGAGGCTCTTTATGTCTTCTTCAGCTGCTGGGTCGTCGGCAAGCATTTCCAGAACCTCACCTATGGCCATTTTGTCTAGTTCTAGGCGGGTTCTGAAGACTGGTTCTGGACAGTACAGCCCTATGCAATCGAGAGTTCTGCTGGGCTTAACCTCTGAGGGCAACTTTCCTCCTCTTCGCTAATACTATTCCTCAACGGTTATGGCTTGAGTGGGACATTGGACCTCGCATGCTCTGCATACAATACATGCATCGTTGTCAACTACAACAGATTTCTTTTCGCCAGGGTACTCTGAAACCTCTTGTAGTTCAAAGACGGCAACTGGACAAACGTCTACGCATATTGAGTCTCCATTACATTTTGAATGGTCAACTTTTACCTCAACCAAACTGTTTTCCTCCGCATTTTCATGCTGATTCTTCACAGTAATATTTTCTCTCTTATAAATCTACTATTTTCTAGCATATAGCTTAGATATGTTATCGAGAGAAAGGTGGAACCTCTTGTTTCTAATTCTCGAATCTGTAAAATCATTCCTTCTCAAATAATGCTATGATCCACGCTCATGCAACAGGATGCTGTTAACCAATCGTGATATATGTATCAAATCCGAAGAGTTAACAGAATCCTCGCACGCTAAAATATTAATAGCTCCAAAGCGATGTGTAAAGCCATGGAAGATCGCAAAAGACCAAGTTGGGACAGGTATTTTCTTGATTTATGTGAAGCTGTTTCGAAAAGGGCGACATGTGATAGAGGCAGAAGCGGATGTGTCATTGTAAAAGACAAAAGGATTCTAACTACAGGATACGTCGGTTCGCCTGCGGGATTGCCCCATTGTGATGAAATCGGGCACGACATGCGTAAGGTTTTTGATGACGCTGGAAATGTTACTCAGCACTGTGTACGAACATTGCACGCAGAACAAAATGCGATGATCCAAGCTGCAAAATTTGGGGTATCTATAGACGGAGCGACACTTTATTGCAAAATGATTCCATGCAGATCTTGTGCCATGATGATTATCAATTCCGGTATCAAGCGTGTAGTTGCACAAAAACACTATCACGCTGAAGCAGATACTGTGAAAATGTTCAAGGACGCAGGGATTGAACTCGTTGTAATGAGCGACGAAGTGGAAAAATATGACAGACAATAAAAAAACTACCAGACAAATGAAATCCTGAAAAAACTCTTTACCCTGACAGATAAGTTAGCTGTATCACACAGCATAAAACACGATAAAAACGACTCAGAATTAATGATCAGCTTTGATTGAAATCAAGGAGGAAGCTCTCCTCACTTTACATTGGGCAGATACCAGTTGAAGACATGACAATAAAGAAAAAGATGTGCATTCCAATTTTGAAGAAGGTTAATCTTAATTTTGATGAATTAGCGAAACTTTGGTTCAAATAAGAACAGTTTAAAGAAGCAACCTGTACTTTAACTGCCATCAATATTTAAAATTCATAATTTTGATATATAAATTGGAATCACAAAAGGCTTTAAATAGAGCCCTTAGTATGCTGGTGAAGGGAAAAACGTATGAAAGCGAAAAACTATCGGGCTGTAAAAGGGATGCCTTACACCAGAAAGGAGTATATTGGAGGTTTTCCCCCTCCAAAAATTGTGAAGTTCACTATGGGCGATACTAAAGCAAAATTCGAATACCAAGCCTTATTAATCGCCCAAAAAGAAGCCCAAGTCCGTCACAACGCTCTTGAAGCAGCCAGAATAGCTGTAAACCGAATTCTTGAAGATAAACTTGGAAGCAACTATGTTTTTCGAGTTTTGCCTTACCCGCATGCTATTCTTAGGGAGAACAAAATGATTTTTGGCGCTCATGCAGACCGTTTGCAAGATGGAATGAAGAGATCCTTTGGCAAAGCAATCGGAACAGCAGCCCGAATAAGGCCCGACCAGGCAATCATGAAGGTTGGTGTTAACAAAGACGGTATAGAAACGGTTAAGCAAGCACTAACAAGAGGAAAAGCTAAACTACCCTTCACTTGTAGAATTGTTGTTGAAAAAACTCCAGATTAATCAAGATTATTAGTAGAGGTGGAATTATTTGTCGTCTTCCCGTAAAGAGAAGCGGATTCTATGGTTTGACGAACTCGGCAAAGAAGACATTCCACTTGTTGGGGGGAAGAACGCTAATCTAGGCGAAATGTTACGCGCTGAGATACCTGTTCCACCAGGATTTGCCATCACAGCAGAGGCGTATAGAGAGTTCATCGTCGAAACTGGCATAGCTGAAAAAATCTACAAAATAATCGAAGAGATTGTTACTGATACTAACGACCCTAAACAATATGAGGATGCTTCGAAGAAAGTTCGACAGCTAATTGAAGACACTCATATGCCCGGCGCAATCGAAAAAGCCATACGAATTGCCTATAACGAACTTGGTAAACGAACCGAGACTGGTGAGATTTCAGTAGCTGTTCGTTCTAGCGCTACTGCCGAAGACCTCCCAGACGCCTCATTCGCAGGACAACAAGAAACCTACCTCAACGTCCAAGGCACCGACGATCTTGTCCAAAAAACTGTAAAATGCTGGTCAAGCCTATTCACGCCGCGAGCTATATTTTACCGAACACAGAAAGGCTTCAAGCACGAGGATGTTCTCATAAGCGTCGGCGTCCAAAAGATGGTTGACGCCAAAGTTGCGGGCGTAACATTCACAATCAACCCTGTCACTGGAGAATCTAATCAAATCGTAATCGAAGCCAACTGGGGATTAGGCGAATCCGTGGTTTCTGGGGCAGTTACTCCAGATGACTACGTTGTTGATAAAAACACGCTTAAAATCATTGAAAAGAGAATTGCTAAGAAAACAGTTGAATATATTCGTGATTTGGAAACGGGCAAGACAATTCACGCTCAAGTCGACACGGAAAGACAAGAGGTTCCTTGCTTAACTGATGAAGAAGTTGTGAAACTGGCACGGATCGCCAAACAAATTGAAGAGCATTATGGGAAACCCCAAGATATCGAGTGGGCAATTGACCGTGACTTGTCTTTTCCAGAAAACATCTTCATTGTACAATCAAGACCGGAAACCGTTTGGAGCTTAAAAGAAAAACTTCCAGCAGAAGCACCTAAGCCACCGGCATTGCCAGAACGCCCAATAGAAATGAAAGTTGTTGCAAAAGGAATAGCAGCTGGGAAACGAGGAATAGGTGCCGGCGTAGCTAAAGTTGTCTTTACACCTGAAGATGCTTCCAAACTAATGAAGAAAGGCAACATACTTGTGACTACAATGACCAACCCAGATTACGTGCCCTACATGAGGATGGCAGGAGCCATAGTAACCGACAAAGGCGGTGTCACATGCCACGCTGCTATTGTCAGTCGGGAACTTGGCATCCCATGCATTGTTGCTGCAGAAAACGCCACCAAAGTTATGAATACTGGAAAGGAATACACTGTAGATGCAAGAAGCGGTGTAGTTTACGAGGGAATAATACCTATGGCAGAAAAACCAGTTACTCCTACAGCAGTAGCTTCAGGAGCAGCCTTGCTCAGCTCTGCCCCAGTAACCGCCACAAAAATCTACCTCAACCTTGGGATTCCAGAAAAAATCGAAGATTACAAACACTTGCCGTTTGATGGCATAGGCTTAATGCGAATCGAGTTTATACTAGCCAGTTACATCGGCGAGCATCCGCTTTACCTATTAGAAACGGGACAAGCCGACAAGTTCGTGAATAAGCTAGCCGATGGCATAGCCACCGTTGCTAGAGCTATACAGCCTAGGCCTGTAGTTGTCAGGTTCAGCGACTTCAAAACCAACGAGTATAGAGAGCTGAAAGGCGGAGAAAAATATGAGATTGTTGAGGCTAATCCGATGCTGGGTTGGCGGGGAGCCAGCCGCTACATAAGCCAATGGTATGAGAAAGCGTTTAGACTGGAATGCAAAGCCATACGCAAGTGTCGAGAAGAATGGGGTCTCAAAAATGTTTGGGTAATGCTTCCAGTTATTCGAACCGTTTGGGAAGCCGAAAGATGCCTAGAAATCATGAAGAACGAGGGCTTGGAAAAAACACGAGATTTCCGAGTTTGGTTTATGGCAGAAACACCTGCAATTGCAGTTCTAGCGGATGAATTCTCCAGACTCTGCGACGGCTTCTCCATAGGCTCAAACGACATGACTCAAGGCGTGCTCATGATAGACCGTGACTCAGAACGCTTGGGACTTATGGGATACTTTGACGAACGTGACCCAGCAGTCCAGCGTATTATTGGGCATCTTATCAAAGTGGCACATCAACACGGCGTAACGGTTTCCATTTGTGGAGAAGGCCCGTCTAACCTGCCAGATTTCACAGAGTTTCTTGTTCGCTGTGGCATCGACAGCATATCAGTAAATGCAGACGCGGTTATCTCAACTCGGCAACTTGTAGCAAGTCTCGAACAAAAAATTCTGCTGGAAAGACTTGCGAAAATGCGAGAAAAAAGCTCTGAATGGACATTTGAATGAAAGCTTTTTGGCTCTTGATATTCTGAAATCGTTTATAACTCGTAGTTGGAATCACAAATGCAAAAAAGAAAAGGTTTCTACCTTGAAGAAGAAATGCTAAAAAACGAAATAGACAAGCGAAACGCCAAACGAGTTCTAATTCAACTTCCCGAAGGATTGAAAGCTCAAGGACCCCGACTGGCTACTGTTGTTGAAAAGGCCGGAGCACTACCCATAATTTCAGCAGATCCCTGCTATGGAGCTTGCGATCTGGCCATTCAAGAAGCTGAAATCCTGAGAGCTGACTTGCTCATTCATTTTGGACACAGCCAAATGACAACACAGTCAAGAGTGCCGACAATTTACATAGAAGCCAAAGCCGAAATCACCATAAAAGAGGCAGTAAACAAGGCATTGCCTCATCTCAAAGATTGGAAAAACCTTGGATTAGCAACTACCGTGCAGCATGTTGACATGCTGAGCGAAGCCCGAGAACTTCTTATAAAAGCTGGAAAAAGCGTTGCAATTGGAGATACTGGAAAACTAAAGTACGCTGGCCAAATCATAGGATGTAACTACAGCAACGCGAAAGCAGTCGCCAAAGATGTAGAAGCATTCCTTTTCATTGGAGGAGGTAGATTCCACGCCATCGGCTTGGCATTAGCTACTGCAAAACCCGTTATCGTAGCTGATCCATACGAGAAAGGAGCTTATGACTTAGACAACGAGGTTCGGAAGATAATGAAACAACGTTGGGCAACCATCTATGAAGCAGAAAAGGCGGAAAAGTTTGGAGTGCTTGTCGGACTCAAAAGTGAACAGCGAAGATTTGATGGAGCCTTACAAATCAAGGAGAAACTAGAAAAGAAAGAAAAGAGGGCTACTTTGCTTGCTTTAAGAGAGATAACTCCTGAAGCATTAATGCAGTTTCCAACAATAGACGCATTTGTAAATACAGCGTGTCCACGTGTATCCTTAGATGACGCATCTAAATTTCTTAAGCCGGTTTTAACATTAGAGGAAACATCAGTCATTCTTGAAGAAATGAGTTGGGAAAAACTGTGCAAAGAAGGCTGGTTCGGAAGCGAAACCTAGAAATTGCGTTGTCAAAAGTTGAAGCGCATCCCACGCCTAAGGCTTATCTGGAACAATACACAATACCCGCGAACATTGCAGCGGAAATTCTCTACATAGCAGCCTATGTAAACAACGACATTATTGGAAAGAAAATTGCAGATTTAGGATGCGGCACCGGTAGACTAGCAATTGGTGCGGCGCTTTTAGGAGCCAAAGAAATTGTTGGCGTCGACATTGACAAGACCGCGGTGAAACTGGCTTGGAAAAGCGCGATTAGGTTAGGTGTGAAAGATAAGATTCAATGGCTTGTGACCGATATCGATGCTCTGCATGGAGTCTTCGACACAGTCCTTCAAAACCCACCTTTCGGGGTTCAAAAGAGAAAGGCAGACAGAAAGTTTCTACAAAAATCCTCGGAAATAGCCCGCAGAATCTACTCTCTTCATAAAGGAAAAAGTAGCAAAGAACTTGCTAATAAACCGAAAAAACGTGGAGCACAAATTATAGCCGTTCAACCTTCTGCCTTCCTTAAGAGTTTCATTGAAAAGCATGGGGGAAAAATTCTTGCCGTATATGCTATGGTTATGGCTATTCCATACATGTTCAAGTTTCACAAAAAACCAAAACACGAATTTGTAGCTGATTTATATGTAATAGACAGAAAAGGAAATTGTAAGTGAATGTATCTTGAACTTCTTTTGAACGCCTATACATACTGCCACATAACAGTTTCCTGTGGCTTTAACTTGTAGATGTCAGCACCCACTTCGCCATCTTTCCATTGTTGTGCTTCTGAATCCCAGTGTTTCCACCACCAAAAATGTGTCTCCGTTGTAAAAATGCCGTTTATGGCGTCTATGAACACTGCTTGATATTGTGGATAAGGAGTAGAATGAACGTCTGCCACGGTTTCAGTTGCATTTAACAAAGTAGCGCCTAATGGCACAAGGGTATCATTGTACCAAACATTCGTTCCATTACCGTAATCTATTGTTATATGTACTCTCATCGTTACGGCTTCGTACTCACGTGACAAATTAACGTATTCTTGAAAACGCAGGTAGTAGTAACCAAACAGAATAGTTGTTAAAGCAGCCCAAACCAGTACCGCTAACGTTGCGAATGTAAGAGTTCTTTTTCTGACCACAACGTTTCACCTCCTGGGACTCTTTGCAGGGCTTTTATAAGCAGGATGAATCCTGAGCCAAATAAAGCAATGTTGGAAATTATGTGAACCAACGAGAATAGGGCTCCCATGGAAAAGGCTAATATTAAAGAAATATGCCATGAGACTCCACTTAACGCAGGTGGTACAGCAACTCCGACGTTTGTGATTATGTCGTATAGAAGAGTGAGAAAAGCGCCCAAAACTGCAACTTCAGCACAGACTTTGGCAGGATTTATTCCAACCACATATCTTTTGTAAATGCCCCCTGCGAATCCTACTGTTGCCATTCCAACTATTTGAAAAGGCATTATGAAACCAGCAAAACCCCAAGGTGACAAGAATCCATTAACAAACATTACGAAGCCGCCGAAGAATCCGCCAACTAGGCTACCGTATAGAACGCCTACAATGAAAGCAAACAAAGAAGTGAACTCGACATTAGGCGGGCGTGGGGCTAACTGGATACCTAACGAGACAGCGGTTAATACACTAAGCAAAGCAATTTGACGTGCATTGAGTGAAGGCATAGATTATTGGATGGATAATCCAACCATATAAGCGTTTTCGACATGAAAAGCGAAAACTAAAATCAAAAGGTTTATTGCGGTGCGTCAAGGAGAAAGTTAAGAGTGTACTATTAACTTAAAGATTGATGTTGAAGGAAAGTAGAATGTCTTTGTCAAAGCAGAAGAGTGGACAATTTGTGGTTCCCGGCGACCGCTTAGGTGTAATCGAGGAGTTTATGCCTGGACCCGGAACTTATGAGGAAAATGGCACGATTTATTCCTTTGCAACTGGACGCGCGTTAGTGGATGTACTTAACAAGCAGGTTTCGGTTTTTCCCCGAACTCGCTTCTTGGCCGTTCCCAAAGTTGGAAGTATAGTTATTGGTCAGGTTCTAGATGTGCAGAGCAAAATTGCGGTTGTGCGTATATTCCAAGTGGGCAAACATCCTATTTCAGGCTTCTTCACTGGAATCTTGCATGTTTCAGATGTGAGTCTCAGCTATGTTGAAATCATGTACGACGCCTGTAAACCTGGTGACATCATTCGCGCAAAAGTAGTCAGCGACAAAAACAGAACTTTCCATTTATCTACAAAAGAGCCAAATTTAGGGGTTATCTATGCTTTTTGCTCTCGCTGTGGAAATATTTTGAACTTCAGAAGAATGCAAATGCGCTGTTTAAGATGTGGCAAAATTGAAAAGCGAAAGAGCGCCCAAGATTATGGAAAGGGTGAAATGGCTTGAACATTAAAGTTTTGAAGAAGACTTCCGACGAGCTACGCATAGAGATTGAAGGCGAGGGACATACGTTTTGTAACGTTCTACAGGGAGCTTTATTGGAAGATGAAACGGTCGAAATGGCAGGCTACAACATATCACATCCTTTGGTTGCTAATCCTATAGTTCATGTTCGCATGAAAGAAGGACGAAAGCCGGATAAAAAGCCTGAAACCGCACTGCGGGAAGCAGCCGCAAAGATAAAGAGTCAAACCAAACAGTTCCGCACCAGCCTAAAGAAAGCATTGAAAGAATGGCAACAAAAATGAGCAGGGGCTCTATCTTAAAAGAATACAAGAATCTTGAAGAGGTTTTGCTTGATAAGGACCTCGCTGGACTAGGAGATGCCTATGTGAATCTTCTTTTTTCTCTCGTAGTATCACAGAAATCTGGACATCCAACAGGTGCAAAGGTTAACAATAGAATTTTGTCCGAATCTGTCAAAAAGGCTAACTTGAGAAAATTGCTGCCTCGTAGAATTGACCGACACGTTCTCGGAAACGCTGCTGAAGCCCTAATAGTGTTTGCCTGGTTGGCTGACACAGTTACTTTTGAAGATTCTTTGAGAATTCTGAGCGAAAAGGGTGATGCTGTTGAGGCTTTTGCTGTTTTGCTTCGTGAGATTTTGAAGAGGCTCGGTGAGCACGATGAACAAAGGTAGAATCATTGAGATTCGTGCAGTGAAGCCTGAGATTCGAGTCTTGGGCATTGACGATGGAGTTTTTGTTCCTCACACCAAAGGCGTTGTAGATGTTATAGGTGTAGTTTTTCGAGGAGGATATTGGCTTGACGGCGTCATGCGAACTCAGGCTGAAATCGATGGTATGGATGTAACTGAAAAAATTGCTACTATGATAACTGAGTCACCTCATTACGATCAACTTCGGGTTATAATGCTGAACGGCGTGACAATGGCTGGCTTTAACGTGGTTGACATTGAAGAACTCTATTCAAAGGTGAAGTTGCCAGTGATTGCTGTTACTCGGGACAAGCCAGACTTCAACAACATAAAAAAAGCCTTGCAGAATTTGCCTCAAAGCGAAAAAAGATGGAAAACAATAGAGAAGGCTGGAAAAATAATTAAGGTGCGCACAAGAAGCGGAGAAGAACCCATCTATGCTCATGTAGCTGGAATCTCAGAGGAAGATGCTAAACGCATTTTGAAGAGCACTTCTACGCGTAGCAATATTCCTGAGGCTTTAAGAGTGGCGCATCTCGTAGCTTCGGGACTTGGTCAGCTAAAACGAAAAAAGATAATCAATAGTTAAACATCGAAGTCTGAATCTGGATTGAAATAAGAAAAGGTTTAAAAGACTCAAAGATATGGAAAAGGGAACAGAAACGCGTGAGGACGCGAACTATGCAGTTTTGTCCCAAGTGCGGAACAAGGCTTGTGCCAAAGAAACAAAGCAAGGGAAAGACACGCTTTGTAATGGCTTGTCCCAAATGTGGCTACAAAAGCAAGCAACTCGCGCGGAAGTTAGAACCCATACCGAAAGTGATCGAGCACCGTCCGCAAGAAACCATCGCAATTATTGGGAAGAAAGAACAGAAACTGCGAGTTCTGCCCACGATGCGCATTGAATGTCCCAAATGCGGCAACAATCTGGCTTATGTTTGGCAGGTTCAAACAAGAGGAAGCGACGAGTCTTCCACACAATTCTTTAGATGCACAAAATGCGAATACACATTCAGAGAATACAGCTGAAAATCGTATAAAAAAACAAAAGGTCCCTTGGTTATTAGCAAGGAAAGATAGCTGATTACATGAATCTTTGTCGAAGGCTATGTGTGAATTACTCTGCCTTTACTTTGAGGTGTTCTGCCTCTAACTGGTAAGATCTATATCCTTTGGTCTTTTCGTATGAAAGAGCGCTTTTTGCTTGTTCCGAGCCTAAAATGAAAGTCTAGTTGTTTGGAGAACTGCATTGATTAAACCAAATATCATCTGAGCGCTAAGCAAACTTCCCACTTCTTCCATCTCTCTGGTTTTTCTTTTCTCAGAGGCAATTCGATCTCGATATATTTTCTCAACAAGCTCCTATCTCTAATTTATCAACAAATCTCTTTCCCTAGATTCAATTTTTAGCGATACAGAAAGCAGATAAGAAGTTTTAAACGAAAGGTAAACATTAAACATAAGCGTTTAGAAAGGAGGCTAGCAATCAACTTGTTTAAACTCCGAATAACAGACGCAAAACTCTTACGCGACATGATAACCGTCATATCCACACTAGTCGACGAAGCGACATTCAACATAAGCCCCGAAGGCATCAAACTGCGTGCAATGGATCCGTCTCGCGTTGCCATGATAGACTTCGAATGGCCAAAAACAATATTTGATGAATATCTCTGTGACACTCCCATGAAAATGTGCATAAACGTAAGCGAAATGCTTAAGCTTCTTCGTCGAGCCGCGAAAGACGAATCTGTTGAACTTGCTTTGGATGAGAAAACTGGTCGTTTACAAATTGCGATTAGGGGCAGATACGACCGCACCTTCAACATGCCAACCCTAGAAGCAACCGAAGAAGAAGTGCCTACACCGAAGATAACCTTCAATGTACGCGCCAAAGCCACAAGCCATGGCTTGCATCAAGCCATAGAAGACGTACAACTCGTAAGCGATCATGTCCGCGTTGAAATAGATAATGAAAAAATGACTCTACGCGCAACTGGTGACATCATGGGCGCTGTAGTCGAACTTAAAAAAGGAAGCGAAACTCTTCTGGACCTCGAAGCCAAAGAGTCGTCTAAGGCAACCTTTAGCCTAAGCTACCTGTCAGAAATAATCAAAAATGCATCCGCAACCAGCGACATTGCAACACTTGAATTCTCAACAGACATGCCCATAAAAATTGATTTTCAACAGCCAAAGGAAGGAAGACTTACCTTTTACCTAGCTCCGCGTATAGAAGTAGAGTAGTGACGTAAGACAACAACACCTACGCTTTCTGATTAATGAGGGGGGGAAACAGGTTTTAACCAAAAGTGACCTAGCCAAATATCCATTCACTCCTGATGCCGCAAAATTCATCGAAAAACTGGATATTAAAATCGATGAACTTGAAGAAATCGAGTATCAACCTATCTTAGAAAGAGCAGAAGCTAGAATCGAAGAAGCCCTACTCTTCAATTTAGTCAGCGGAAAATCACCCAAAGACGATGTGGAAATTCCCTCCTTCCCAATAGCAATCATGATGGTAGCTTCAACTGCAGATTCACGAATCAAGAGAACCTATGCATTAGCAGAAGCTAAACGCGTATCCAGGCTACTTAAACAAGAAGACAAAGAAACAATTATGAAAATCGCGGAAAATTTCAAGTGGAAACTAAGACTAATACCACCTCAGCATAATCTGCTAAACTACCATTTTGCGCTAGATTTCACAGATTACATAAAAAACGCAGCGATTATGCAAGACAAAAAATGGAAACTAAGTAATAGATTGTTATCGAAAGGGGAAGTTTTTCTAACAAAAGTTGAGGTTTGTCGTCTCTTAGAGGAGGAAGTACGCAGATACATAGAACAGAAACTTCAGGTGAAAGTCAAATCCTTATCCCCAAGCATGACGAACCATATTAACAGATTGAAACAGATTTTCTACGAGAAAAGAGGAAAGACCAGCTGGGAAGATATTCCCTCAGAAGTAATTATCGTTGCATATCCTCCATGCATAAAGAAATTGCATGAAACAATAAGTTCTGGACGTCATATTTCTCATATTGGACGTTTCACACTCACCACCTTCTTGATAAACATAGGTATGAGCACAGAAAATGTTGTTGACCTATTTCGTTCCTTTGCCGACTTCAATGAAAGAATGACCCGCTATCAAGTTGAACATTTAGCAGGACTAAAAGGTTCCAGAACGAAGTACATCTCACCAAAATGCGACACTTTACGCACTCATGGCGTCTGCCTTGGAATGGATGATATCTGCAGAAGAGTAAGGCATCCCCTTGCCTATTACAGAAAAAAACTAATAACTCTAAAGACAGAAGCTCCCGTTGCGTCGGGGCATGATTAAAATAGAAACCAAAGCCTTCATCCAAGCAAAATTCAGTGAATACTATAAAAAGAACGTTAGTATTCAGCCTCCTTCTTCAATAGAAAAGCGAGAGTTTGGTTTTCTCCTTCTAAAGGAAAGGATAATGCTTAGGCATAAGAGTTTCAAAACCGCAGAGGAACTTCGGAATTCGCTCAAAAGGTTGGTTCCATCGAACGTTTACTATTCAAGCGCCTATTATGAACGCCCAGAAGAAAAAATGGAAGAAAAAGGCTGGTTAGGCGCCGACTTGGTTTTCGACATAGACGCAGATCACATTCCAACTCCCTGTGCCAAAAAACACGACACATGGACTTGCACTAGCTGCAAAACAACTGGGAATGGAACACGGCCTGAGAAATGCCCAACGTGTAACGAACAGAAATTCGAAGAGAAAGCGTGGCCATGTGAAGTCTGCTTGGGATCTGCAAAAGAAGAAATCATAAAGCTTATCGATATATTAACAAAGGACTTCGGGCTGTCGGCCAAAGAAATGAGCTTGGGCTTCTCTGGGCATAGAGGCTACCATCTTCACGTGGAGAGCAAGGAAATCTCAATGCTTGACTCGATATGCCGCAAAGAAATCGTGGATTACATTGTTGGAATGGGACTTGAACCCCAGCTGCATGGGTTAAGCGGAATTGACGGTCCAAACTTAGACGATTATGGATGGAAAGGTAGACTCGCCAGAGGAACCTATGAATATCTCCTAACTACTACACCAGAGCAGCTAGAGAAAATCGGATTGCGAAAAAGAAACATTCAAGATTTGAGTGAACACAAAGAACGAATCTTGAAAAGTTGGAAATATAAGGGTCCTTGGGCAATGGTTAAAGGAGTAAGCCTTGAAGGCTGGAGCAAAATTGCTGAGCAAGCCGTGAAGAAACAAGCAGCTAAAATAGACACGGTGGTTACAACTGATACTCACCGGCTGATAAGATTAACCAATACCTTACATGGAAAAACAGGGTTAAAGAAAACTGAAACGCCTATTACAGCCATAGAAGATTTCGATCCTTTAGAAAGTGCAGTCGCCTTCCCGAATGGCACAGCAATAATATTTGTTTCTGAAGCTCCTGAATTCAAAATTGGAAACCAATTTTATGGTCCGTATAAAAACAAAAAGGTTGAGTTGCCTATGGCTGCAGCTTTGTTTCTTTTGTGCAAGGGAGCCGCAGAAATAGCGGAGGAACGCTCAAATGTACGATGAACTCTATGAAGCATGGGCGAAAGAAAGAGAGACCACGGAAATTCAAGCATTACCCAAGGATTTCTGCGTTAAACTCGCTGGTTACATGAAAAGAATGAGAGAAGAAAGTCGAATGCTTGATGAGAAAACGGTTAGAGCCAAGCTTCTGCGACGAGAATTTAGGAATGTTAAGAAGATGGTTGAAGAACTCGTTAAGCTACGCTCTGAAAAAGCTCTTGGAAAAGCCATGGATGGCAAAGTCGTAGCCAAAGAAGCACTGACTTATGAAGAGGAAAAGGTGCTTGGAGAAGTTTCACCTTCATTAGAATCTTACGATACCTTGTTAAAGGACATCTTAGGCGGGCGTTCACCACGCATAGAGGTTAAAGAAAAACCTAAAAGAATGATTTTACGATTCACTCAAGAAATTCCAGCAATTATTGGAGTCGACATGAAAACCTATGGTCCATTTGAACCTGAAGACGTAGCAAGCTTACCTGTTGAAAACGCTAGAATTCTTATCAAACAGAGTGTTGCAGTAGAAGTAGAAAACAAATAGCGCAGTAGTAGTTCGCCACCTAAAAAAGTATAAATAATCATGTGGATTGTTCTATACCACTCGGCTAGTGAGCATTTGAAACCATCTAAAGGTAGAGTGCGTCTCAAAAACTTGCTATGTCAAAATAGGAGATGATAACACTTGAGTGAATGGGAAAAGCTTATTCCAAGACCCAAAAGCAGATTTTTACGAGTGAAATGTTCAGACTGTGGTAATGAGCAAATAATCTTTAGCCACGTGACCAATGTTGTGCACTGCAATGTTTGTGGAGCAGTTATCGCTGAGCATACCGGTGGAAAAGCTGCGATTAAAGGCGAAATTGTTGCCGTTTTAGAATGAAAACTGGAGTAGTAAAATGTCTGTTAAAAAGGCTGAGTGGCCTGAAGTTGGCGATCTAGTAATAGCCTCTGTTCAAAAGGTTACGCATTATGGAGCCTACGTTTTTCTCGATGAATATGAAAAGGAAGGTTTGTTGCATATATCTGAAGTTGCTTCCGGTTGGGTCCGAAACATCCGCTCTTTTGTACGTGAAGGACAAAAAACCGTGTTGAAAGTTTTGCGCGTAGACTCTGAAAAGGGACATGTTGACCTCTCACTTAGAAGAGTGACAAAACGTGGAAGAAGAGAAAAAATTCTTGACTGGAAGAAAGATAGAAAAGCAGAGGGGCTTCTACGCAGCGTTTCCGAAAAACTAAACATGCCTGTCGAAGGGGTTTATGAAAAAGCTGGTTCTCTAATTGAAGCAGAATTTGGCGATTTGTACAAGGGTTTAGAGAAAACTGCGAGAGAAGGTCCAGATGTGCTGTTAGAGCTGGGGGTCCCCAAGAATCTAGCCGTTGCAATAGCTGAGATCGTTAAAGAGAAAATAAAGCTGCCTCTAGTTAAAATAAAAGGAACACTTGAGCTTCAATGCGTGAAGCCAAACGGTGTAGTCCACGTTCGTGAGGCTCTCTTGAGCGCTAAGAAAATCAAGAAATCTGATGGAACAAAAGTGCGCGTCTATGTTGTTGCACCACCGAAATATCGCATAGAAGTTTTGGCCGAAGACTACAAGAAAGCTGAAAAGGTTCTTGAAAAAGCCACAGAAACCGCTATAAAAAACATAACCAAGGCAGGTGGAACTGGTACATTTCGCCGGGGAAAATAATGGTTTGGCTGCTTCGAAAATGTGAGAAATGTAGAAGCTACACGTTAAATGAAGAGAAATGTCCTTATTGTGGAGGCAGGGTTCATATTCCACATCCTGCAAAGTTTTCGCCTGACGATAAATATGCTACGTATAAGGGTGCTATGAGGACTGACACTCGATGAAGGAGACATTCGTCAAAGGAAAAATGAAGGTTAAGTTAAAGAACTCCATACTAATCGAAGGGCTTCCTGGACTTGGAATGGTTGGAAGAATTGCAACTCGATACCTCATTAAGCAGTTGAACGCTAGAAAATTCGCTGAGCTCTTTTCTCCTCATTTTCCCTATTATGTGCTTGTGAACAAGAAGGGAAGTGTAAGGCTTCTTAGAGGCAACTTCCACATCTGGAAAAACAACACTGGAGAAAACGACCTCATATTTTTAACCGGAGATAGTCAAGCGCAAACCATTGAAGGACAATATGAAGTTTCAAGTTGTATTCTCAACTTTGTTTCCAAGCTGGACACCAAACTGATTATCACACTTGGTGGCTACCGAAAAGAAGTGGAAAAGAAACCCAAAGTTGTAGCTGTCTCAACAAACCCTGAAATTTTGAAAGATGCTTTACAGGCAAAGGCGCTAGTTAGTTCATCTGGCAATCCAATCGTTGGAACAGCTGGGTTGATCTTAGGATTGGCGAGGTTCCAAAACATAGATGCTTTATGCTTGCTGGGAGAAACACGAGGTTATCTCCCCGATCCATTAGCAGCCAAAAGTGTTCTAGAAGTCTTGCAAAAGATGCTTAATATAAAGGTCGATATGAGTGACTTAAATAAAGAGATTGAAAAGTCCAAGCAGATTGTTGCAAAAATGCGGGAAATTGAAAGGCGCAGAGAAGAATATGCGCGGAAAACGCGTAAAACCGAAGAAGGACGCATAACCTACATTAGTTAGGCTTGTAGCGCCTTCTATTCTTCGAGACCTTTAATAAAATCAGCATACTGTTCAGCAGTTATCAACTTCTTCAAATCTTCATCAGAGTTCGCCAATTGAACCTTTGCAATCCATCCTTCTCCATAAGGGTCCTCGTTTACCAGTTCAGGGCTTTCGACAAGTTCTGCATTAGTTTCTGTTATTTTGCCTGAGACTGGGGTGAAGATGTCGGAAACTGACTTTACAGATTCAACCGATCCTATAGACTGGAATTGTTCGATTTGGCTGTCAACCTTTGGGGTTTCCACGTAAACTACTTCATGGAGAGACTTCTGTGCATAATCCGTTACTCCGATAACCGCAGTTTTGCCTTCTATTCGTACCCATTCATGTTCCTTCGAATAGTAGAGGTCATCTGGGATGTCATAATCCAACACCCGCATTGTTTTGCCTCCTGTAGCCGTATTTTGTTGGGTCGTAGAACGGAAACCTAACTACTTGTGCCTTAGCAAGTTTATCTCTTATCTTGACCATAACTGTTGAGTCCTCAACTGTGTGCTCGGTCGGCACGTATGCCATTGCTATTCCATGTTCTAGAACAGGAGAGAAGGTACCACTCGTTATGCGTCCTATCCTTTGACCGTTCTTCCATACTTCATAATTAGGGCGGGGAATGCCTTTCTCTAACATCTGCAAGCCAACACGTTTTCTCTTAACGCCTTCAGCCTTCTGTTTAACCAGCGCGTCTTTGCCGATGAAATTTTCCTTCTTAAATTTTACGACAAAACGGAGTTTTGCTTCTAATGGTGTTGTGTTTTCGTCGATGTCGTTGCCATAAAGGCACATGCCTGCCTCCAGTCTCAGGGTATCTCTTGCACCCAAACCACAAGGTTCAATTCCAAATTCCTTGCCAGCGTTTAAGATAGCTTTCCAAACTTTCTCCGCTTTGGCTGGGTTTGAGAGTGGAGTGTCCCAGACAAATATTTCAAATCCGTCTTCGCCCGTATATCCGGTTCTTGAAAGGAACACGTTTACTCCGTTCAGCTTAGTCCATCCGCATTTGAAACGTTCAATTTTGCTCAAGTCGAAGTCAGCTATTATCTGTAAGGTTTGCTGCGTTTTGGGTCCTTGCACTGCAAACATGGCGATGATATCTGAGACTTCTTCGACCTTTGCGTCAAAGGATTCAGAATGTTGAACTAGCCATTCACAATCCTTTTTTCTGTTGGTCGCATTGTAAACTATCAGGAATTTTTCGGGTTCAAGCTTGGAGAGGACGAAGTCATCTTTGATTCCTCCCTTTTCGTTGCACATTATGGAGTAGTGAGCACTAAGAGGTTCCAAGCGTGCAACATCATTGGTTGTTACGAAGTCTAGAAAGGCTTGGCTTTCTGAACCGCTGATTAATGCTCTTCCCATGTGGCTAATGTCGAATATGCCAACTTTATTGCGCACAGCCATGTGCTCTGGGATTATTCCTTTATACCAAAGTGGCATTTCAAATCCTGCGAAAAGGGTCACCTTGCCAGTTTGCTTATGAAATTCGTAGAGGTGTGTTTTTCGTGTAGGCTCTGCCAACTTATACCTCCGTTATTTTGGATTTGGCAGAATAGAACATAATTATTCTATTTTTTTAATTTCAACGTTTATGGGATTAAAAGATAGCTTCCTGCCGCATTGTGGGCATTTACCATCGTGACGTTGAACAATTTCATCTGGCGGCGTTAACTCCATGCCCTCATAAAGGATTGCACCACACTTCTCACAAAGAATACGCTGAGGCAACACATCACTCCCACATGTATATGAAATAGAAGCACACAAACTATTTATAATTTCTATGTATTTCTGAAAGGAGAAAAGGCGTCGCACATGGAGAAGTACACTCTCATCATTACTGAAAAACCCGACGCTGCCCAGCGGATAGCACAAGCGCTTGACCAGAAAGGCAAACCAGAAAAAATGGAAGAGAAAAATGTGCCCTATTTCTTAGCCCACCGAGACAAGCCTCTGGTTGTTGTTCCGGCTCTCGGACATCTCTACACAGTTGTGCACGTTGGGAAAGGAAGAAATTATTATCCAGTTTTCAATTTCAAATGGGCACCACGCTACTTGGCTGAAAAAGGCGCAAAACATATTCGTACATGGATTGAGGTTGTCTCTAAACTCGCGAAAAACGCTGAAGAGTTTGTCGATGCCTGTGACTACGACATTGAAGGAAGCCTCATCGGCTATTGCCTACTTAAATACGCTTGTGAAAACAAGGAAAACGTAGCGAAAAGAATGAAGTTTTCCACTCTAACCAAGAAAGAGTTGGAAATAGCCTATGATGAACCTTTACCAAAAATAGATTTCGCCTTAATTGAAGCTGGAAGAACAAGACATGAAATTGACTGGCTTTACGGTGTAAACATTTCCAGAGCCTTAACTCTCGCTGCAAAACGTTGGAGCGGAAAATACGCCACACTCAGCACTGGCAGGGTTCAGGGGCCAGCCCTGAGGTTTCTGGTTGCAAGAGAAAAAAGCATTCACAGTTTTGTTCCTGCTCCTTATTGGAGCATAAGGGTCACAGTTGATATAGAAGGTGCCACCTACGAGGTGGAATATGCAAAGAAAACCTTCGAGAAAAGGGTGGACGCAGAGACAGTTGTGAAGGCATGTAAAGGAAAAGCTGGTAAGATCGAAAAAATCGAAAAGAAAAACACCAAGCAGAGACCTCCAATTCCATTTGACTTAGGCACTCTACAAACTGAAGTCTATAGCTTGTTTGGATACACCCCTAGAAGAACTGCAAACATCGCTGAGCGGTTATATCTTGAAGCCCTAATTTCCTATCCCCGAACAAGCAGCCAAAAACTGCCGCCTGTAATTGGCTACAAAACAATTTTGAAGGGACTAAGCAAAGAGCGAGCCTATAAAGGCCTTGCTTCTGATCTTCTCCAAATAGGCGAATTAAAACCAAGAGAAGGAGCCAAAGAAGACCCTGCGCATCCAGCAGTCTATCCAACCGGAAACCTTCCAGAACGACCTCTCCACGAGTCAGAAAGAAGAGTATGGGATCTCGTTGTTAGGCGCTTCATGGCAGTTTTCGGCGAACCAGCAATTAAACAGAGCATGAAAGTTACTATAAACGTGAATGGACATCGCTTCTACTTGCGAGGAAGACGTATCCTAAAGAAAGGCTGGATGAAATTCTACAAGCCTTATATAAGAACAGAAGAAGTGGCGCTGCCTCCTCTAAGAGAGGGAGAAACCGTGCAACTAAGAGAAATGCTGCGTGAAGACAAGTTTACCAAGCCTCCGCCACGGTTCAACCCTAGCAGTTTGTTAAAGCAAATGGAGGAGGTTGGAATAGGAACAAAAGCCACAAGAGCCGACATTATTGAAACCTTGTATAATAGAAAATACATAAATGAAGAAAGAATAGTTGTTACAGACTTAGGCTTCGACATAGTTGACGTTCTTCGTAAGTACTGTTCTGGAGTAATCTCAGTTAAGTTTACACGAGAACTTGAAGAAAAGATGGAGCGAATTCAAACAAACAGTGAGAAAAGAGAAAATGTCCTCTTTGGAGCTGTTGAAAGGCTTAAACCCATGCTGGAAGAGCTAAAACAAAGGGAAACTGCCATTGGCGAAGCCTTAAGCAACGCCATTAAGCGGGCACGAATACAGGAGAGAATAGTAGGTGACTGCCCCACCTGCCACACCGGCAAACTAATGATACTATATTCGAGAAAAACGAGAAAACGGTTCATTGGCTGCACAAACTACTTCAAAAATGCCTGTCAAACATCGTTTCCGCTTCCGCAACGAGGAACGGTTAAACCGTTACACAAGTCTTGTAAAGGCTGCGGCTGGCCCACATTACTCGTGAAAATGAAGGGACGCAGACCATGGACCCTATGTTTCAATGAAAAATGCCCAAAGAAAGAAGAAAGGAGGAAACGTCTTGAAATGCAAAGTCTGCAACAGAGAAGCTCAAAATAAATACTGCGAGTTACACGAAAAAGCCTACGCTAACATAATGCAGAAATTTGAGACTTGGAAAAAAGCCGCTGACACGTCTTGGGAACAATACTTAAATGATCTTGTGAAAAATGAATTTACAGGTATCTGGGCAAAAGAAGTGGCTGAGCAATTGTTGAAGGACAAGGAGTGAACAAGAACTTGATGGATCGAATTAAAACGAGGCTTTCATCACTCGAGTTTCGGCTACAAAGGGTAATAAGAAAGATAACAACGGCTAAGCCGTCTATATTTGTTATAGCCTCTGTGATAGTTGCTTCAACTGTTTTTTTCCTTGGCGGCGGAGTCTACAACCTCTTGGCACAGCCTCTGATAGCGTTCCCCATTGGTCGAAAAATTCTCTTTTTCTACCCATATTCAGTGCATGAACAAGCTATTCTTGAGAGCATTTTAGTTATGGTCTCCTATGTCATGGGTTTTTTTGGCGTCTTTTTAATGTATCAAAGCACAAAGTATGCCTACAAGCCTCGTCAAGCATACATTCTGTTGTTAACTGGCGTAGTCCTTCTTATCATCGCGTATATTTACATTGAAAATCTCCTAGTGTCTAAGCTCACAGTTTCTCTCTAAGAGTTAAGCCAACGGTTTTCCAGCAATTGCCGTTCATCAACCCACACGGTTGGTTGAAAAGAGGATTCCATCTAGGATGAATTTTGCTTTTTGTATGTCCGCCTACATATTATGTGTTGTCGCTTAGGACGATGTGAACCGCGACCGATGCTTCGTCTTCTAGAATGGCACCAGTATAACGCGCTTTTGAGTAGACTCTGATTCCTAGCTCTCCTATGTTATAGCATTTCTGTCTGTCGCTTTCAGTTTTGCTTCTAGGTAGGTTGCGAGACACGCCTTTTTACCATGGGGTCTTTTTAGCGCCAATAAGATAAGCAAGGACGTTTGTTAGAAGATGTATTGGCGAGGTTACGACTACAATTATAACAGCGATAAGCCAAGGCGGAGGGTAAACAAAGATGGAAAAGAGGAGGGCTCCGAAAGCAAAGTCCAGCTGATCTGCTACTGGGAGAGGCGAGCCAGGAGAAATGTCAAGCCGTCTTTTAATAAAAGAGTGAAGCAAGTCGCCGGTTAAGGCTCCTAAGGAAAGCATGAAGCCAAGCAAAACGTCATATTGAAACAGAAAATCTTGGGGAAATCCCTCAAGCTGGTAGAGACGGCTTAGAACAAAACCCGCAAAAGTTCCAACTGATAAGCCAGTGAAGAAGCCTCGTACAGTTTTGTTTGAGCCAAATATAGGCTTTCCATCCCAAAAAAGCCTGCCAGCATCCAGAGGGTAGCCGCCTCCAAATATGACTGGTACAGCATTGGCGACGTAAGCTGGCAAAATGTAGTAGAAGGCGTAAATAACGTCGTTGATAATTGTCTGCATGTTCTCGTCTAATATTTAGCCAAAATAAGATAAAGCTAACGTCCGTAATCGATGATTCCGGTTTCACCTATTATGAAATAACAGCTAATAGGTCGCTTTCGCTTCGGATGTTTTTCAAGAACAGCCTTCATAATGCGGGACTGACCAGTATGCTTTAAATTGAGCGCTAGGTCAGCCCAGAATTTCAAAACGCGGTTGGCGACAGGCTCCATTGTAACAACGCCTTCAAGAAACACGTTTCGGACCTGACTGTTAATGAGCACCGCCACCTTACGGGTTTTTGCGATTTGAGCCAAACACGCTACTTGTCTTCCAAGCTCCCTGTTAAGTGTGAACGTCTTTTTAGGTTCACCCAACTCTATACGGTAGAGAGAAGTAAGGGTGTCAACAATCACCAAGCCTACTGTTTTCGTTAAGTATTCGTCTAGGCGGTCTATAGCTAAAGTCTGTTCCTGAAAATTGGTTGGCTTCACCAAGGTTATTGAGGGCGCGACTTCGTTTGTGCTATCGGAAGCTATTTGGGACAACCGCACGGGGGAAAATGTGCCGTCTGAATCGACAAAGATGGCTTTGTAACCGATTCTGGCTGTGTTGACTGCGCATTGAATTGCTAAAGATGTTTTTCCAGTTTCAGCCTCTCCATAAATGAGCGTGATGTCTCCAAGAGTCAAGCCTCCCTCTAACATTTTATCTAAAGCATGACAGCCAGTTGGGATCTTACGTTGCAAGATGTCCACAGTAAAGCGATACTGAGGGTGAAAGTTAATAATTTTGTCTTGCAATAGGGGCATTAAGGAAAACATTATGAAAGCAAAGATAGCTGTCGCTACAGTATCTGGTAAAGCTTACTACCAGCTAGTGAATGAACTCAAATCCAGAGGCCTGCCTTTCCTGAGTTTGACGCCTTATGACACAATTCCAACCGACGTTAAAATTGTGATAACAACAGAGAATGAGCGCAGTTTAATTGATCATCCAAACGTCATGGTCTTCAAAGAAAAGGCGGATCCAGCAACAATTGTAAACGAAGCTATTAGAAGCGCTGACGACAAGCGAGACTATGATACAATTACGGTTGGAATCGACCCAGGCAAAACCTTCGGAATGGCGGTGCTGAGTAACGGGCATGTTTTAGAAACAATGTTTCGATCAAGCATAGAACAAGCCGTAGTCGCTGTTTTAGACGCTTTAACCAAGAATCCAGCAACTGCATATATAATTAAAGTAGGCGACGGCGCTCCTGAATATACCCGAGCGATATTGTCAAAAATGGATGAGGCATTACACAAAGACGTTGCAATAGAAATTGTAAGGGAAGCTGGAACAAGCCGGCTTGCAAAAGAAAAAGTCCACAGGCGAGGCTTAAGAGATGCCATGTCAGCCGTGAAAATTGCACAGAGAAGGGGACGACCTTTCCAAAGAGGAAATGGAAAGCAGCAATGAAACAAACAATAGAAAAAGGGTCTGCATTACTAGTTGACGGACCGGCCTGCGTGAACCTACTTGCTGGCGAGGTTGAAGTTTTTGGCGCTCCACTAGAAACTGGCGCTAAGACGGTGATTAGGGAAGGCAAACGTGTTGCCTTTGAGGTTAGACAGAAAGCTCATTTTGATTTGGTTCTGGGTGAAAACGCTTCTGTTGAAGAGTTTGAAGGAAGCACTATTCCAGCTTCTTGGCGAAAAGTATGCAACACAACCTTGGCTCTTGATGAAAAACCAGTTATAGTCGTGGTTATGGGTGAAGTGGATTCTGGGAAGACAAGCTTCTGCACCTATCTTGCCAATAAAGCGCTGAGAGAAAAACGTAGAGTTGCAATTATCGATGCTGACCTTGGGCAATCAGACATTGGTCCCCCATCAACAATTGGATTCTCCCGCTTAGCTTCGCCAATAATAGATCCTTTTCTTTTGAAAGCTGAAAACGCATATTTCATTGGAACGACAACCCCCAGCGGAGCTTTGAATAACGTCATTGACAAATTAGCCAAAATGAAAGATGAAAGTCTGAAAAAGCCCGTAGATTTCTTAGTTATCAACACAGACGGTTGGGTTGTAGGAGAAGAAGCTGTGCAATATAAACTGCGACTGGCAAAATGCATAGCTCCAAACTTAGTCGTAGGAATACAACAGCAAAACGAGTTAACACCTGTACTTACCGCTCTCAAAGGAATCAAAGTGATATCAATAGACTCTCCATCAGCTATCAAGAAGAGAGTCCGAGAAAAACGGAAAATCCTGCGGGAGCTAGGCTATAAAAAATATCTGAAAGGAGCGAAAGTGCAGTTTTTTCCGTCGAGTTGCGTAAAAGTGGAAGACATCCCCTTTGGAACAGGTGTAACTCCCGGTGAAAGAAGTCTGGAAAAAATAGGAACCATGTTGGGAGTTAACCCTCTTTATTCTGAGGAAACTCCAAACGTGATTGTGATTGTTACGAAGAAGGATCATCGGATTGACGAAGAACAAATTCCAAACCTAGAGGAAGAGCTAGGCAAAAAAGTTAAGCTGATTCAAGAGGGCGAGGAGCAAGGTTTGCTTGTCGGGTTGCAGGATGAAGAAGCGAAGTTTTTGGGCATAGGAATTCTTAACAAAATTGATTATCCACGCCGTCTGTTTCAGGTTTATACTCCAGTAACTGCTAATATTTCTTCTATTCATTTAGGTCAAGTCAAGCTAGACAAACAAGGCAAGGAAATTGGCTTAAGCAAGGTTTTCAAAGATTATTACATCGATGATTAGTTTCATTATCTCTGAATATCTTACTGTCTTGCTTTTTCCTTATATATCGTTCAGAAACTATTTACTTGTCAGCTGAAAACTCGTATAGTAGATTAGGTTGTTTCCATGATAGAAAAGATAATTGGACAAGGCACTTGGTACGACAAGAAAGCGCTTCAGATTATCAATAGAGAACGGAAGCTAGGCAGAAGCCTCGATTTGATACGAACCGAGATGGGCATCGGAATCTCTGGTATCCCCCACGTAGGGCATATTGGCGATTCTTCACGCTCTTATGCTGTTGCCGTGGCGCTTCAGATTCAAGGTTACCGTTCCGAGTTAATAGCTTTCACAGATGACAAAGATGGCTTGCGCAAGGTTCCGGCGGGATTGCCGCGGTCTCTAAAGAAATATCTTGGTTTCCCAGCTAGGGAAATTCCAGATCCCTATAAATGTCATGAAAGCTTTGCAGAGCACATGATTCTGCTTTTGGTTGAAGCCTTAGAAAAGTGTGGAGTTCAATATAAGCTTGTTTCGGGCGCTGAAATGTATGAGAAGGGACTGTTTAGCAATGAAATTGGGACAATATTGATGAACGCCAAACGGGTAGGCGAAATCATTAGGGAAGAGGTTGGCCAAGAGAAATATGAGGAAGTATTGCCCTATTTCGCTATTTGCAGCAACTGTGGTAGAATCTACACTACTAGAGCGTATGAGTTCTTGCCTAAAGAAGACAAGGTTCTCTATACTTGCGAAGGGATGGAAGTCAAAGGGCAATGGTTTAAGGGATGTGGACATAGGGGTGAAGCCAACTACAGGAAGGGTGAAGGCAAACTTGTTTGGAAGGTAGAGTTCGCCGCCAGATGGAAAGCCCTTGACATTCGCTTTGAGGCTTATGGAAAGGACATAGCTGACTCGGTTAGAGTTAACGATAGAATATGCAAGGAAATCTTGGATTGGTCTCCACCTAGTCATGCGCAGTATGAAATGTTCCTAGACAAAAGCGGTAGAAAAATCTCTAAATCAGCTGGCAATGTTTTCAGTCCACAGGTTTGGTTCCGTTATGGTTCACCTCAGTCGCTTGTTTTGTTAATGCTGAAACGGTTTGTTGGGACTCGTTCGCTTTCCGTGGTTGATATACCACAATATATGAATGAACTTGACGAACTTGAAGACATATACTTTGGAAAGAAGCAGATTCCCGAAAAGAAGGAATATGCTAAGCTAACAGGCTTGTATAAATATTGTTGGTGGCTTAACCCACCCAGCAAACCTAGCATTCACGTTCCATACAATCTTCTGGTTTACTTGGCAAGAGTGGCACCGAAAGGTTCAGAAATCGACTATGTCATTCAGAAACTGCGAGAGTATGGCTACATAAAGGAAAAGAAGATATCAGGCGACCTTCAGCAAAGAATCGGATACGCGCGCAACTGGGCAAGCGATTTCATGGAGATAAAGGAAACCACAATAAAACTGAGTAGTCAAGAGATATCTGCAATCAATAAGCTTATGGATGTTCTACAAACAGAAGTAGATGAAAGCGAGATACAAACCGCCATTTTTAGCCTAGCCCGAGAACACAACATTCAACCTAGGCGATTTTTCAAAACCGTCTACACGATACTGCTAGGGTTTCCTGAGGGTCCAAGACTTGGACCTTACATTGTTGCAATGGGAAAAGAAAACGTAATCGACGCCCTGAACAGAGCCTTGAAGCGTTAGAGGAGCAACCGACCGGCGAAGTTGTGCATGCGCGTTCAAAGTAATCGATTGTAAGTAGGTCGCTTTGGCCTTGTTCCGATTGTTTAATAAATGATGTTTAGAAATGAGAATTGAAAGAGCGGAGATTGTTCTGTATGAGGCGCTATTGGGGCGAGATCAAGGACCCGGTTTTTGGCTACGTGTACATAACTGAAACTGAAAAAGAGATAATCGATTCTTTTCAAGTGCAAAGGCTTAGACGACTACGGCAACTCGCAGGCTCCGAGTATGTCTATCCTGGTGCCAACCACACAAGGTTTGAGCATTCTGTCGGCGTGATGTACCTAGCTGGACTTTTAGCTGAAAATCCCTACCTGTCATCTCATTTTTCCGAGGAAGACTACCAAACTATTCGTATCGCCGCTTTACTTCATGACGTTGGTCATGGGCCTTTCTCCCACATTTTTGAGCATCTACTAGAAAAGTTTCTCAAAAAAACCCATGAAGACATGAACGTTTGGGTTATTCAAAAATCCGAATTGAAGGATATTCTGAGCAAGCTGGGATACGACCCTAACATGATTGCTAAGCTTTCGGTTGGTTGGTTACACGAGCCTGGAAAAGCGTTTATGGATCAGATCATTCGCAGCGCTGTGGATGTGGACAAGCTGGACTTTGTGGTCCGAGACACCTTTCACACCGGCGCGCAATATGGATACGTAGACATCTTTCGCCTCATTCACATGATAGATGTCTTAGACGAAAACCTAGCAGTAGATTTAGGCGCCCTTTCAGCTCTCGAATCCTTCATCATAGCGCGAATTGAATCGTTCAAAAGCATATATTTTCACCGAGTTGGAAGAGCAGCCCAGATAATGTTGGCTATGGCGATGGAGAAGGCAAAAGATGAACTGGGATTGGTTGCTTTTAAAAAGCCAGAGGAGTATTTGGCCTTCAACGACTACACCGTGTGGGCCATGCTTAAAAAGTGCGAAAAATCCCAGAGAATCATACAAAATCTAGAGAAGCGTAAACTGCTCAAATGCGCTTATGAACAAACCTTCTATGTAAAAAACAAAACGGTGTCAAGCATCTTCACCGTAGAGGAATTTCGCAACCAAATACGAGACCAAATTGCGTCTAAAGCCGAAGTTGACCCCGAATCGGTGGTAATCGATGTGCCGACCTTGCCATCAGTGCCGTATCGACATTCAGTATTGTTAGAACCCATGGAGATCCCAGTTTTCTACAGAACAAAAAACGGGCGAAAAGTACCGCAGAAGCTCAGTGATATTTCTGGCATATTCGATGTGCTAAGAGGGTTCATCAATATCCTTCGTGTCTACACTGACGAGAAAAACCGAGAAAAAGTGGGCGAGGCAGCATCAAAACTTCTAGGCGGAATCCCCTCGTCAGCAAAAATCTCTTTTTGAGTCCAAAATAGACCGCTGCGTAATTGAGATTCAAAACGTTGAAAGGACATAGAAGCCAGTCTTCAGTTTCACTTGCGGTATGGCTCTTCATAGTTGGCAGCTGCGTAAGCTTATTCTCTGCGACTCCTCTTCTTCAAAGTTTTTCTAAACAGTTTAAGAAACACTGAACTGGCTTCTTTCTCGGTTAGCGTTTTGGCAAAAACCGAAACGAGGGCAATAGTCTCTGTTGTTTTGGCGAGTTGTTCAGCGAGAAGACGGGCAATTAAAGTGTTTCTTTCTCCTAGCAGAATTGACGAGAGAGGCGGTCCAAGCATTCTTTGAGCTTGAGGCAAAGCTACAGCCAAAGTGCCTAGTCTGTCTTCATCTTCACTTAATAGGATGAAGTTCGCATTTGCGGTTTTTAGGTGAATCGACAAAAAGAGTTTGTCGTTCTCTTTCATTTTCTCTTTAACAATCTCGGCTCTTTGCATTTCTGCGCCATCCACACTTATTTATTGCCCACATAATATCGAACATATAATTTAGGAATTCCATATTAGTTTACGCACCTTTCCATGAATTAACCTGAATTGAGCTTTCCAAAAATCCTTACTGTTAGGTCATAACATATAACGAAAATAATCATTGAAATGGAGTGTTCTTAATTCCGCATCAAATTTCTAGTGTCATACCATCGTAGGCAATTCTGAACCCTTTTCTCTCAACATATTCTCTTTCTTTTCCTTTTCGATTTACCGGGTTTGTATGATTGATATGAGTGAAGTAAACTTCGGTATTAGTATCATCTAAGAGCTCAATCGTTTCTCTAATCGGCGGATGAGGAACTTCCTTAAATCTACGTAACTCTATCTTTGAGAAAAAAGTACCATCTATAAGAGCTATATCAGAACTTCCAATTTCTTTTAAAATACTATCTGTCCATCTGTCTACATCGGGTAAATAAATGAATCTTTTCTTTGATCTTATAATGTATCCTACAGTGTCAGTGATTTCTTTTCTGTGAGGAACTCGAATCGCTGTACATTTCAGTCCATTTAATTCGATTTCTTCATTTGGATTTGTTCGTTCTATTATGATATTCTTTTCTTTGACAAGAAGGCTGAATGGATCATTTTTGTACAGAAACTGTTCCATCTCTGGAATGCAGTACACAGGGAGATTTTTTTCATTTAATGCTACTTTTCCAAGATGCCACAATCCGCAACAATGACCTGGATGGGCATGGGTTAACAGAATACCGTTTACGGGAATTCTTCCTCTTCTTTTTGTCTCGTTAATTTCTCTGTGTAACATATCTAATTGATATTTAATATCTGGTGAAGCGTCAATAAGGTAACAAGAACCTTTCCACTTATCAAAAATCGCTATGGAAGGTCCTAGTCTTCTGTAATTTGCATCTGCTCTTGCTGTTTTACATACGTTGCAATAGCAGCCTGTTTGGGGAATTCCAGCATCTTGTCCGGAACCTAAGATTAGTATTCTCATGTCTTTCATATAATACTCTGCCAATTCTCTATTTTTCTCTGTTGGAATTCTTAGAATAAAAAAGCATTACTGTTTTCCTCATCTTGCTTGATATTCGTTTTCTTCTGTAGACTATGATTGCCAGCAATGTTGATTCATTAAGGAGTCGTTTTTCTTAGTATTTTCGGTTCTTTCCATTCTTCTCTGAGAATGCTGTAGAGAAGAGAATCTTTCCAATCTCCTCTGACAAAGAATGACTTTCGAATTGTTCCCTCCTTCTTAAAACCATTCTTTTCTAAAACCTTTTGAGAAGCTACATCTCTTTGGTGAATATGGGCTTGAACACGAACTACGTCTTTTGAGAGAAACAAGTAATCCACCATAATCTTCACAGCTTCAGTGCAGTAGCCTTTGCATCTCTCACTCGGAACTACAAAATAACCTATTTCCAACAGTCTTCCTCTGGAATAATGAACTATTCCACCAATCTTAGTTCCTTCTCTTTTCTCTATGAAAAACCACCTTTCTTCAGGAGTAAGCTCATCATAACGTTTCTCAAAATCCGTTCTAGATTGCTGTGGAGACCAAGCATATTCACCATAAAACTCCACATTGTTTTGCCATTCTGTCCACAATGGCAGGTCGTCTTTCTCTACAACCCTCAAGTTCACATTCTTTCCTTCAAGCAATCTCTAACACCATATACTAAGTCTATTTCCTGAACTCCATTAGTTCTTAATGTTGGTATTTTTATTTCTTAGGTAGTTGGTCTGAAAACTTTTTCATCATTGATCTGTATTGAGGGGCTAATTCTTCTTGCAGATCTTTAAATTCTTGAGGAAGATATTGATCCTCTAATGTGAAGACCCTCAATCTGCGTTTAAGCCATATGTAATTTCTTTTGTTTAAAGCGTGGGTTAGCTCGTAGTCCATTGCTGAGAGATGAGCTTTGTATACTTCTGGGTAATAGATAATAACTGTTTGGTTGTTGATTGGAATCCCGTTTTTCTTTAATTCGCTTATTTCCACAGCTTCATGAATCATGAGAAAATCATTTTTAAGAACATCAAGGATGGTGATAATATCTCCAGTTGGAGTCTCTCCGGTCATATAATCAAAAAACTCCCTTGGTGAGATGTGCTGGCTTTCGTATTCCATTTCCCTTAGCTTTCCAGTAGCTTCTTTCAACTTAAGGATTATTCTATCTCGCAAATCGTTGTAACTAAACTCCATAGTGACTCCCATGGATTTCATTATTTCATTTTGAAGTTGCATTAATAATTTAAGGCTAAGAAAATTCTTAGAATTAATAAACTTGAGACACGTAGCTTCAGCACGCTTTTGTCTCTCCTATCGCTTCCTGCAAATAAAGAGAAAAAACCTGCCAATGGCGTTCCACTCTGGCGACTTGCTGAGGAGGAACTCGAGTTCTCGGAGAGATTCCGTTTCTTCGGGTGGAGCCTTCTGAGCATACAAAAGGTAGTCGCTTATGACCCGCAGACCAAGTGTTCTAATCGGTTTGAGATTTGCTTCCTCAAAGAAAGTCAGCAGTTCTCTTCTTTCAAACGTTCGCAAAGTACCCAATTTCGGAATTGTAATTAACAGTGTTTCCTCTTTAAACCTTCGCAATGCTTCTGGGATATTGCTTTTGAAAGCCTCGGCAATCGAAAAGAACATCTTGTTCTCCACAATCAGTGAAAGTACCCCATCTTTGCGTAGAACTCGGGAAAACTCTGATAACGCCTTCAGTGGGTCATCAACATGACACAGGGCGAGATGACACAGAACAATGTCGAAAGACTGCTCAGGCTGCTCGATGTTTTGCATATCACCAAGTAAGGTTTCCACTCTCTTCGTTAAACCGAGTCTGTCCGCCTTTGTTTCAGCCGTCTCGAGCATTTTCTTGGATCTGTCAAGGATAACGACGTCATGACCCTTCGCTGCCAGAGGGATAGAGTAGAATCCTGTACCACCGCCAGCATCAAGAATACGACGTTTCCTGCCGACGAGAAACTTGTTCAGAGTAGAGAAAACTATGGCGTTTTGAATCTCCTCCCGATATCCTGACTGAAACGCCACATCATATTCCTTCGATATTTTGTCATATCGCTCAGCAACATCATTCGACCTTTCCCGCTCTTCGACTTGATGCCTTTTAGCCATCTCCACAATTCTCCAATCACAGCATAAGCAGAATTACTAGATAACTCCTCTTGACCACGCATGCTTCAATAGGTTTCGAGTTACGAGATTACGAATTGTCTGACGACCTCTTTTGAAATGTGATGATGAGGCTTGAAACATTCGTACTGTCTGGGAATGCTAGAACTCTGCAAAAGGCTTCTGCAATTCTTCTTGTCGATAAGAATGATTTTCCGGTTTGAAGCGTATTCAGGTCTCAGTTGGCCTCCGACAGGTTTGGCATACACAACGACATATGAAGGAATCTTAAGCTGCTCTTCCGTAACCTCTGATATCAATGTTACTTGAAATGTTGCGACCGTCTGGAAGACTTCTATTTCCAACCCGAGTTCCTCTTCTGCTTCTCTCTTAGCTGCATCTTCAACTGACTCACCCTGTTCCAATCCTCCACCAGGCAAGAACCAGAAACCATGCGCAGTGTCCATAATCACTACAATCTGCTCACCAAAATCTATCAACAAAGTCACGCGAGCCAATCTTCTCGCCCAAGGCTCTTTCCATTTAGAAATGCATCTTGATTCTACTTCGACAGTCAACTCCTCACTTTTCATTAGATGCAGAACCTTTCTCGGGTTATAAACCACAGGCACTTAAGTAAACACAAGCTGAATAAAGATTCTTGGTTGGTTGGTTAATAATTTAAGAAGAAATCTTCTATTACTCGTAGCTCTTCTTTCAGTCTTGTTTATCCTCTCTAGTTTCTCTGACGAACGCAACAGAAACCAAGATGACGATGACAACCAATAAGACTACTCCCCAAAGAGGATTCGTAACCAGCCAACTTATGATCGGAGTAATAACATATGCTGCGATTAACAAGACTGCTAAGACGAAGGCTATTATGAGCAGAATAATATTCAACAACATTCTTACCTACACCGGTCTTCATTGGTTTTACGAGCTACAGGTGGATTGATAAAATATCTTCTTCTATTTCATTCTTTCTATGTTTTTGCTTCATCTTGCTTGATATTCACGTTAAATGAATACAGTAGAACACTCCTCCACAACTGTGAAATGCCCATAACCTAGAATGGACAGAAAACTATTGAGCTTTCAGAAACTTGATTTGATTTCTGATATTCGTTGCACGTTAAACCGGAAATTCTACACCTTTGGTTTTGATCTCCTTTCAACCTCTTGAATTCTTATTAGTTTATCCTTATCTAATTAGCGCTTCCAGGTGTTGGCGATAAATCATGACGGAGGAAAAGAGAGCTCAACAGATTTTGCGCATTCTTCGAAGGGAGTTTTCTCTTCCAGACCTGGCTATTGCATCTAGAAAGCCGTTTTCAACATTGATTCGCACCGTGCTTTCCCAGGCAACCAATGACAAAAACAGCCGTAAGGCCTTCAGAAATCTTAGCGAAAAGTTTGAAATAACTCCCAAAGCCTTAGCAGAAGCAGACGAGAAAGAGATTGAAAAGGCAATTAGAATTGGCGGGCTCTACCGCAACAAATCTCGCGTTATTAAAGAGCTTTCTCGCGTGATTGTTGAAAAATTTGACAGCACACTTGATTTCATCTATTCATCGTCGCTTGAAGAAACACGTAAACTTCTTATGACTCTACCTGGAATTGGCCCTAAAACCGCTGATGTCGTTCTCCTTTTCTCTGCTAATAAATCGGTTCTGCCCGTGGATACTCATGTGAATCGGGTTTCAAAACGGCTTGGGCTCGTTGCGTCGAATGCGGACTATGAAAGTATTCGACTGACGCTTGAATCTCTTTATTCTCCAAAAGACTATTTGGATGCGCATCTACTGCTAATCATGCTGGGGCGAAAGTATTGTAAGGCCAGAAATCCTTTGCATAAGTCTTGTCCAGTAAATGTGTTGTGTCCATCTGCCAAATTGGGAGATTAGAACCGTGAGAGCAACTAGTGAGGCTATGCTGAAGCTTCATGAGAGGGCTAAGGAATACTTCCCCTATTCGGCTGTGAGACCTTCTCAAGGCGAATTCACTAACATCATTTACGAGGCGCTGGAAAACCGCAGTCATGCGCTACTGGAAGGAAGCAATGGTTTGGGCAAAACGATTGCAGCCTTGTCTGCTTGTCTGCCAGTTGCTAAGGAACATGATTTGCAAGTCCTCTACGTGGCGAAGACTCATAGGCAGCATGACCGCGTGATTGAAGAATTAAATGCCATATCAAAGCGAACGGATGTTTCTGGAGTCTCTCTTCGTGGACGTTGCAACATGTGTCTTCACCCCCTTATCACTCGGCACACGAACGACGCTAGAGCAGCTATGGAAATCTGTGAATTACTAAAAAGCAAAGAGCAATGCCCTTACTATCTGAACAAGGATAGAAACTCTGACCGATACGCTGACATTTTACTACATGTCTCGTCTAAGCCATACAAGGCATCAGAAATTCTTGAAATCTGCAACGCTGAGAAATTCTGCCCCTACGAAGTTACAAAGTTTGCACTGGAAGACACTGACGTTATCGCTCTGAGCTACATGTACGTCTTCCACCCAACCGTTAGAGGAGCCTTTCTGCGCCATTTAAGTAAGCCTCTAAGCCAAGTTATCCTCGTCGTTGATGAGGCACATAACCTACCCAATACTGCAGTGGAAATAGCCAGCGACACCCTAACCCTCTTTGTCATCCGACAGGCCATACGTGAGGCAGAAAAGTTCAGATATCCAGATATTGCGGCCTTTTCCAGACGGTTTCGAGCCATAATAGAAAACATGTTGGCCCATATCGAGAAAGAAAGTTATGTTCCCCCCCAATTGTTAATTGCTGTTCTTGAAAGGAAAGCCAAAATAGATGAACCTGAGTTCTTTTTTGAACATCTGCATGAAACTGGAAATGTTATTAGACAAGCTTTGTTAAAGCAGGGCAAGCATCCTCGTTCTTACATCCATAGAGTGGGCGAGTTTCTCTTGAAATGGCTGGAGACCAAAGATGACCCCTCATATACTCATGTCTTAAGCAGATACCTAACCAAAAGAAGTGCGGTTTCAGCCAAACTGGAAATCGTCGCTCTAGACCCGTCGAAAATAACGGCACCAGTTTTCTCAGCTGTCTACTCTACAATCTGCATGTCAGGAACACTTGAACCATTGGAATCGTATGCCCGAATTACCCGTTTGCCAGAAACCACCATTTGCAGAGCTGTTCCCTCACCCTTCCCGAGAGAGCATATTTTGGCGCTTGTTTGTTGCGGCGTCACCACGGCCATGAAGCAGAGAACAGCGGGTATGTATAGGAAGATGGTCAAACGCATAGCAGAAGTTGTGCGCTACACGCCCGCAAATGTTGGAGTTTTCACCGCTTCCTACAAGGTTCTCGAGAAACTATTAGATGCTGGGCTGAAAAATGCTGTGGACAAACCTGTGTTTGCGGAGTACAGAGGTATGTCCTCCCGAGAAAACGACCTTCTAGTAGGAAGGTTCAAGTCTTACGCCAAACAAGGAGGCGCTGTTCTGCTTGGAGTTCAAGGCGGGCGCTCTTCTGAAGGTGCTGATTATCCAGGCGACCAGATGAACTCTGTGGTTGTGGTGGGAGTTCCATACGCTGAGCCTACACCTCGAATAGAGAAGCAAATCCAATATTACGAAAGATGTTTTCCAAGAAGTGGGCGCCAATATGGCTACGTTTTACCAGCTTTGAAAAAAGCTTCTCAGACAGCGGGCAGACCCATACGAACCCTAAAAGACAGAGGAGCCATAATCTTCCTTGACTATCGGTTTGCAACAAACTATTGCAAGCAGTTTTTGCCTTCATGGATCAGCAGAGAGATGAAAACACTGCCCGACGAAGACGGCGCTATTGCTCAGGAACTCATGGGTTTCTATTGACTTGCAATACCCATGATAAGTACGATCGAAAGAGTCTGACTAATACATTTCTACGAGCGCATTGATTATCTTTCGCCTACGCTAAGGATCTCCAGAGTTCAGAGAAATTGGGTGCCTGTCTAGCTTATATTACTGAGGAAAAATTTATTGTGACGCTTAGGTAATCAATGCTCATGCTCTGTGATTGAAGGAGTTGAATAATTGTTGAAAGCGCAGGTTCTACGAGAGTTTGTGGCTAGAAATGACAAGAAAGTTATTTTGAGGAAGCCTCGTTGGGAAGACCTCGACGACCTACTTGACTTCATCAATTCCTTGGTTGAGGAAGGCGCTGATATCATGCTAGAAGGACCGGTAACTAGGGAAGAAGAAGCCGACTGGCTGGGCAAACGGCTTGCTTCCATAGAGAAGCGAGAGATAATTGGAGTTGTCGCGGAGGTTGATGGGAAAGTTGTGGGTAACTCTGAAGTTGGAAGAAGAAGAGGCTCCTATAGTCATGTCGGGATTCTGGGAATTGCAGTAAAAAGCCGCTATCGCGGAATAGGAATAGGCAGAGAGCTTATGAAAACTCTTATAGAGGAGTCGAGAAAAGCTGGGTTAAAAGTTTTGGTGCTAGAAGTATTTGACTCCAACAAACCTGCAAAAAGCCTCTATACAAAAAAGGGATTTAAAGACGCTGGCAAAATCCCTAAAGGAGTCCTCAAGAAAGGTAAGTACATTGACCTTTTGAGAATGACCTTGGAACTCTAAGTCTGTAAGAGTCTGAGATGAATGTTGATAATTAAGAGTCTTGTGAAGGATTCTTCCAGAAGATTTTAGGTAGTAATTCAGCTTTCATAATCCTTATCATTCTAGCGATTAATCTAATTCCGATCGAGATGAATCAAGAAGAGATTCTTTTAACAGAGATGCTCAAAAAGGTTGGCGATAGAATCAATGAGGAAATTGTTGCCGAGAAGGTAAGTCAGTTCATCAAATATGGCAATGTCTTTCTTCTCTTTGAAGTCATGAGTCTCCGAAAGGAGATCCAGAAAATCAAAGAAGGGATTCCAGCTGCCTACCTTACGCACACACCTAAGTAGAAGCTCTTAAATTCAATGCAACTATTCCTTCGTGGGGAGCAAGTTCGAATGTAAGGTATTTATGTTGCTACTGACAAGTTGTGAGTGGTGGAAACATTGAAAGAATCGGTTGAAGATAGAGTGCAAAAAGCTATTCAAGAGTTGAGACCGAATCTGCAGGCTGATGGCGGAGACATCGAACTCTTAGGAGTAGAAAAAGGTATCGTGAAGGTTAAGTTGAAGGGAGCATGCGCCGGTTGTCCTATGTCAACCATGACCATCCAGTGGGGAGTCGAGAGGTTCCTTAAGAAAAAGATACCGGAAATAGTCAAGGTTGAGGCAGTCCAATAAAGATTGATTTCCCAATTTTTCCAAATCTGCTCGGGGTAGCCCGGATAGGTTCAAGAATTATGAAACTCTAATCTGTTCCTTAGCGAGTAACGTTTTTAAGAACACGCTTATTCTGTTCCTAATTAGTGGAGCATGAGAGTTTCCATGACTCAAGGAAAAAACATTCTGCATTGTCCAAAGTGCGGCTTCACGTTCGACATATCTTATGGCAGAGCCCTCGCTTGCGGAGGTTGCCCATCTCTTGTCCAGTGTGAAATGGCGAAATGCCCAAAATGTGGTCACGAATTTTCATTGCCGAGTCAGTATGGAAGTTCTTATGGAAAATACAGACAGAAGTTATGAGCTGACATAGAGAGTTTTAAGAATCAGTAATATGAATTGTTAAGATTTGAGGACATGTTTTGACCACTGAAGATCTTGAGAAGCGGCGATTGAAGCCTCCAGAACTCGTCGTCTTTGATGTTGAAGGAGTGTTACTACCGAAAAGGCGCTATCTGCCCTTCGAGGCTGCAAGAGAACTTGGCTTCTTAACGTTTGTAAAAATTCTATTGACAGGTTTTCTTTATGAAATCGGGCTAACATCCCTTGAATCTGCGCTTAGAAGAATTTTCAGAATGCTTGAGGGGCTCGCGTTTGATGATTTGTTTCAGCTTTACCAAGAGGTTCCGTTGATTTATGGAGTGGAGGAAGTTTTCAAAAGGTTGAGGCAAGCTAAATGTAGAACTGCACTCATAAGTTCCGGTTTACCGCAACCTTTCGTGGAAGCATTAGCCTCTAAACTGAACGCAGATTATGCTTATGGCTTAGACTTAGAGGTTAATAACAACCGCTTAACAGGCAAAATTAGTGGTGTTGTCATTAAACCAGAAGGCAAAGCTATAGTTTTAAAAGAAATTCTGGACGCAAACGGTTTAACCGCTGAAGACTGCGCTGTAGTTGCTGATGACAGAAATAACCTACCTATGTTTCCACTGTGTTCATGGCGAATTGGCTATAACCCAGATTTTCTATTGAGCATCAAGTCGGATGTTGTCATAAGAGGCGAATTATCCGAGATTTTATCACCCTTAAACGTGGAAACTACAACTACATCTTATTCATCCATTTCCAAAGACATGGCTATACGAGAATCTATACATATTGGCGGGGTGCTCGTACCGCTTATCAGTCTTTATTTACTTCCTCCCTTCACGACAGCCTTCTTAATCTTTACAATAACCCTACTATACATTACATCGGAATTCGCCAGAATTGAAGGAATCAAATTCCCATTAATACATATAATAACACGCCGAGCTGCCACAAAGCCCGAATTCCATGAATTTGTAACGGCCCCCATATTTTTCGCTACGGGTATAATGTTAGCTCTTCTTTTGTTTCCTGAACCTATTAACTATGCGTCTATAGTTATATTTGCACTCGGCGACGGAGCTGCTACTTTGTTCGGGAGAAAGCTGGGAAGAAATGTGATTCCTTTCAACAAGGGCAAGAGAATAGAAGGGACAATTTTCGGGTTCATATTCGCCTTGCTAGGGGCTCTTCTCTTTGTTAATAACCCATTGAAAGCGCTAATCGGCGCCGCCATAGGCATGTTTATGGAGGCTCTTCCCACACCTATAAGTGATAACTTAACCATACCACTAACGTCAGGACTTGTGTTAATGATATTATGACAAAATCAGTATTCAGACTGGTTCTCTATTGGCTTGAGGTAGACATTTAAGATTTATTACAAAGATGGATAAATATTGTCTGTCAATATAGCCAAAAGGTAGAGATAAATCAGAAAACGATCAAATCGGTGATTGCAATGACCAGTCAAGAAAAACGTGGGAGACGCCTCATCATTAGATGGACAGCTCCCAAAGGATTTTTAGCGATGTTTCTATTTCTGGCTATAGCCTTTTTAATGGAATATCTGATAGTTTACTCTTTTCTGTCTGATGGATTATACGATGAGTTTACATGGATAAAGACATTTCAAGTCCCATATGTCAACTGGAGCGTCACATTAGCTGTCAGCCCACTGCTTCATCTTTTACCTTTGAGCGTTACAATTGTTCTCATTTCAAGCTGGGTATTCCTTACTAAGCACATAGCCTTCATATCCCAGAGAATAGAATCAGCAAAGAAAGCAGCGATTAGGAGGCAACTACCTCAACATCGCAGATCTAAGTCCATCAGAAAATTTTTCAAACGAGTAGACAAAAACATGCAAAAAATCGGTAGAGCCTTCAAAAAAGCTTTTCTCCGAATTCCAGGCTCCTCCAGATTATCTCGACGTCTTTTCTTCGCCAGAACAGCCGTCAGAAGCGCGATGATAATTCTGTTAGTCTTCGTCTCCTTTACTTTTCTGGCATATTTACTGGCATATCCTTGGAGAGTTCACGATACAGTAATCAACTTCTATCGTGGAAACCCTTCCTTCATGACATTCGTAATCGAGACTCAAAAGAAATTTCGATCTTTGGGACAATCTTTAGGACCTATAGGAGGAATGGCAACGGCCATAAACAACGCATTACTAGCCGCCGCGCCAGGCATTAGAAGCAGCATCCGAAGCCTTGGAGGATCTTTAGAACCAATAGCCAAGTTGAAGATTACCGGAAAATATCTTCTTGTTCAAAACCTAGCTGCATGGATCTGCGCCTTAATCGCATTAATTTATGGAGAATATGCAAGCGCTCGCCGATACAAGAAGAGATGAGTGGAAGAAAACGAGAGATGGCAGACCGCCTCAGATTTGGTCCTGCAGGAATGCCCGAAGGTTTTAAGGTGTTAAAAAGTTCTCTGTCTGAAATTCCCAAGTATCTTCACGACGAAGGGCTTGACGCCTTTGAATACCAGGCGGTCAGATGGGGTCCGAAACCTCAAATGAAAAGGGAAGAGGCAGAGAAACTTGAAAGAAACGCTTTTCAACATGATGTCTGGTTGACGCTTCACGGTTCTTATTATGTCAACCTCTGCAGCGAAGGAGAAATTCTTGAAGCCAGCAAAAGACGCTTGCTCGCATGTGTAACCGCCGCTGACTGGATGGGCGCCCACGTAGTTGTGTTTCACCCAGGCTATTACGGCAAGAAATCCCCAAAAGACGCACTAGAAATCTGCATCAAAGCAATGAAAGAAATAGTGGAATCCATGCGATCAAACAACATAACAAAAGTACATCTCGCGCCCGAAACCACGGGCAAACGATCTCAACTGGGAAACCTACAGGAAGTTCTAACACTGTGCGAGAAAGTTGAATCAACTGAACCGAATATTGACTGGGCTCACTTGCATGCAAGAGAAAAAGGCAAACTAAAATCAATGTACGACTTCGTAAAAGTCATAGATGAGATTGAAAAACGGCTGGGAACAGAAGCTGCGAAAAACTTGCACTGCCACTATTCAAACATAGAGTTTACCGACAAAGGAGAAAGACGCCACCACACAATGAATGAGGTTGGATACGGTCCAGATTTCCACATGCTAGCATCCCTTATTGCAGAATTAGACCTAAAGCCGGTAATGATTTGTGAAAGTCCTGATCTTGACGTTGATTCCAAAAAAATGCGAGATATCTTGAAAGAATTGAAAACACGCAGAGGTTGATGTGTTAATAATTTTTGCTAAGTGCCCAGCGTTTCCTACCATTTAAATTTGGGAATCGTTTAACCTTTTGTCTGTGTTTGGTGGTACTGTTGGCTAGGCTTAAGGGATTCGAGAAGCTTACAGGCGTTGATGCTGCGCTCTCTATGTTTCATAAAGAACTTAAGCCAGCTAGGCTTGGAGTTGATTGTGTTCAATTCTCTGAGGCGTTGGAGCGAGTTTCGGCTGGAAACATTGTGGCGCCAAGTGATTTGCCTTCTTTTGACCGCTCTGCCATGGATGGCTATGCCTTAAGAGCCAGAGATACGTTTGGGACTTCGGAGTTCAAGCCTAGATTTTTTGAACCAGCAGAAAAAGAACGTGTGAACGAAGGCGAAGCTAAGCAGATTTGGACTGGAGGCATGCTGCCTAAGGATGCTGATGCCGTTGTCATGTTGGAGCATACAAGGAAACTTGAGAACGGAATCGAAATTTTGGCGGCGGTTACTCCAGGTGAAAACGTTTCTAAGAGAGGTGAAGACATCCGAAAAGGCGAGGTTGTTGTAAAAGCTGGAGTTCGACTGTTACCTCAACATTTAGGCTTGCTTGCTGGACTAGGAATAACCCACATTAACGTAGTAAGAAAACCTAAGGTAGCCCTTTTATCAACAGGCAACGAACTTGTCGAGTTGGGTCAAAAACCGGAGCTCGGGCAACTAATCAACGTAAATCAGCTAATTATATCTGCAATGTGCAGACAACTTGGCGCTGAGTCCGTAAATCTAGGCATCGCTAGAGATGACCTAAACGAGATAAGAGGCAAAATCGCTGAAGGACTAAAACAAGCTGACGTCGCCATAACAACAGGCGGAACAAGCGTTGGCTACGCTGACCTTGTACCCTTAGCTGTAAACAAACTTGGAAAGCCCGGAGTGATTGTGCATGGCATAGCAATGCGTCCAGCCATGCCAACAGCATTGGCAATCCTTCAAGGAAAACCCGTTTTCATTTTATCAGGCTATCCGGTTGCAGCTATGTTCGGCTTCGAAGTGTTCGCGCGCCCGACTATTCTTAAACTTTTAGGGATTGAACACGAGCCTAGACCTATGCTTCGGGCTAAGCTAACTCGAAGAGTTGCTTCGGCCTTGGGGCGAAGAGTATACCTTAGAGTCTATGTTTTCCAGAAGGAAGGCGAGTTTTGCGCGGAACCCATACGAACAAGAGGTTCTGGTGTGCTTTCCACAATGACCAAAGCAAACGGTTACGTTGTGATTCCAGAAGACAGGGAGGGACTTGAAGAAGGAGAAATCGTGATTGTGCAGCTGTTTGACAAGATTGGAGGCGCTCAGCCTGTTTAAGAAACTTGTATCTTTAGGTGAAGCCAAGCAGATAATCGCGAAAAGTTTCTCACCAAAACCGGTTGGAAAAGAGAGTGTCCCACTTGAACACGCCTACAACCGAATCTTAGCAGAAGACGTAATAGCACCACTAGATGTTCCACCCTTCAACCGTTCAACCGTAGACGGCTACGCAGTTAAAGCCGAAGACACATTTGGAGCAGACGAGGAACGCCCGATTACTCTGAAGCTTTGTGGACAAGTAAGAGTTGGAGAACCACCCAAAGTGAGCATAGAAAAAGGTACAACTGCCGGAATAGTAACAGGCGCGCCTCTTCCAGAGGGCGCAGATGCTGTTGTCATGTTCGAAGACACGATTCAGAAAGAAAACATCGTTTCGATTTGTACTTCAGTCTCAAAGGGGGAGAACGTGATGGAAGCAGGGTCTGACATTCACAAAGGTGAAATTGCGTTACGAAAAGGGCAAATGCTCGCGTCCTACGAAATTGGAGTTTTGGCAGCGCTGGGCGTAACCAATGCTAGAGTGTATAAACGCCCTATGGTCGCTATTCTTTCAACTGGCGCTGAGGTGGTTGAGCCTGGAAGGCCTTTGTCAAAGGGGAAAATCTATGACATTAACGCGCATGCTCTGAGTGCGGCGGTGACTGAATGTGGCGGTGAGGCGATTAATCTTGGAATAGTTGAGGACGAAAGCCGAAAGATGGAGTCAACCTTTAAAGAGGCTTTAAACATCGCGGATTTGATCGTAACTTCAGGCGGAGTTTCCGTAGGACCAACTGATATTATCCCCGAAGTTTTGGATACACTAGGCAAGCCAGGCGTAATCGTTTACGGCATAGCAATAAAACCTGGAAAACCAACAACCGTCGCAGTAATCAACGGAAAGCCAGTCTTCTCTTTGCCTGGACATCCAACATCGGCTCTCCTAATCTTTCAATTGCTTGTCCGACCAGTGATTGCTAGCATGGCTGGGCGTCCATCGGAAGAGCCAAGAACTGTGAAAGCCGTAATCGCGACAAGAATATTTGCCGCTAGAGGACGCCGAACCTTTGTGACTGTGCACTTAACGAGCGACAAAGCCGGTGGATTTGTGGCTTCACCAGTTCCTCTGGGGTTGTCTGGTGCAATAACTACACTTTCAAAAGCCGACGGGTTCATAGAAATACATGAAAACCAACAGTTTATTGATGCTGGAGAAGAAGTCACAGTGCATCTTCTTAAGCCAAAACTGTACTAAAGGTAATGAATGAGTGATGACAATGAACGTGGGCTTGGTGGGTTGTGGAAGAATAGCAACACTTGTTCATTTGCCTTGCCTTCAAAAGATTAAAAGTTGGGAAATTGCGGCTGTCGCCGACATAAATCAGCACCATCTGAAAGAAGTCACGGAGAAATTCGGTGTTGGTGAGGCTTACACTAACCATAAAAATATGCTGGAAAAAGCAAACATCGACGCTGTCGTCATCTGTACTCCACCAGAACATCACTTCCAAATTGCACTAGACTCTATACAATGCGAAAAACATGTGCTCTGCGAGAAACCCATCACTACCACGATTGAGGAAGCTTTAACATTAAAGAAAACCTTGCAGAAGAAACGAAAAGAAACTCGACATAATCTCGCTTTTATGCCGGCCCACAATTTCACTTTCACTCCATGTTTCGCAGAAGCTCAAAGACTGATTCTTGACGACCAAATTGGTGAAATACGGAAGATTCGTGGACGCGCCTTTTCAAATTTGAGTTTCTATAAACCCAAGACTGACTTCCGAGCGCAAGCAAAAGGTGGAGTTATAGAAGATCAGCTGCCCCACCTGCTATACCTTTACCATGAAATTGGCGGTTCACTGGAAAGAGTTTCACGCGTTGAGCCGCGTTCAAAAGGCGGTGTTATAAGTGACGTGTACGTAGAGGGCAGATTGGCTCACGGCGTTGAGGCAAATATGTCCGCTGGTTGGGCCGGATTTCTGCCTATGCTTAGATTGGATGTGATAGGAGAACATGGTGAAATAAGAATGGATCTGCTTAGAGCACCTTACAACCTAAAAGTAACCAAAAAGGAGGAGGTCCAAACCATACACATGGGTCGAAGAGTCCGCCAGTACCTAGACGTTTTACGTTTTAGGCATCCATCCTATCAAACAGAACATTTACACTTTTTTGATTGTGTGGAAAAAGAAACGGAGCCCCAAGTGAGCATGGACGACGGCATCGCGCTCGTCGGAGCAATGAGTGAAGTCATGACACACTTCGAAGGTAGAAAACAGGCTCCAAAAACCGAAAGAGTTGTTGTGCTGCGAGCGGGAGGAAATATTAAAGAAACCGTTCAGAAGTCCATCGACATGCTCGGAGGCTTGGCAACAAAAAAGAACGACTTAGTGGTGGTCAAGCCCAACGTTTGCTACCCGAAAAATATAGAAAACATGATCATAACTGACCCAAAGGTGCTAGAGGCTGTTCTGAACATCATAAAGAGCAGAACAAAAAACGTAATAGTTGTAGAGTCCGACAGCCCTTCTGGCACCGCCGAGAAGCGGATGACAAATTCTGGCACTATGGACGTTGTCAAAAAATGCGATGTGGATTTCCTCAATTTAAGTAAAGATGATGTTGAAGAGCATGAAGTCGCAGGTTTTGATCTCGAGGTTCCTAAGACTGTTTTGAAAGCCGATTTCTTGGTTAATCTTCCCAAGCTTAAGACTAATGATTTCGTGTACATTTCGGTAGCTATGAAAAACATGTTTGGAGTTCTGGCAAACAAGAAAAGGTCTAAGCTTCACAAGAGTCTTCCAGAAGTTTTGGCGTATCTCAACCAGCTTCTTCGTCAAGACTTGATTGTTGTTGATGGCGTTGTAGGAATGGAAGGTATGGGCCCAATTAGGGGCAGTCCAGTTCAGTTAGGTCTAATCATATCTGGCTTAAACCCAGTAACCGTGGACGCAGTGTGTTGCCATATTATGGAAATTAATCCATACGTAGTAGAACCTTTGTGGAAAGCCTATAAGGCGGGAGTTGGTGAAATCAACATCAAACATATTCAGGTTATTGGCGAAGCAATCGACAACGTGAAAACAAAGTTTCGTTTACCCTCACTAACACCACAGAACATCTTTACGGCGTTAAAGACAAGCCTTAAGGTTTACTTGAAGAGGTAAACTAGGCGGCTGAAAATGGTAAAACTATCTGTGATAGTACCCGCCTACAATGAGGCAAATTACATCCGTGAAATGTTAATTTCTCTAAGAAAACAAACCTTTAGAGATTTTGAAATAATTGTTAAAGACGGTCAAAGTTCAGATAGAACGGTTGAGATAGCGAAGAAACATGTTGATAAGATTATTTCATCAAGAGATATTTCTATTTCAGATGCTCGTAACCAAGGAGCCAATTATGCAAATGGCGACATTCTGGTTTTTGTAGATGCAGATACGGTGTTGCTGCCAAATTTGTTTCAGGGAATTTACGACCTAATGCAGAATGAAAAGATAGTTGGTGGAAGTTGCAGAAAAATTCCTGGAAACAAAAATGTTCTAGACAGACTGGTCTACGAGCTTGTTAACCTATCCACTTACATCAGCGTCTACATGCGCGTCGGAGGGGCACATGGTAACTGTATGTTCATTCGGAAAAAAATTTTCAAAGAGATAGGCGGCTTTAACCCTCGAATCCGAATTGCAGAGGAGCAGGAACTTGTAAGAAAAGCTGTGAGATTCGGCAAATTCGTTTTTCTGTTAGACCAGCATGTAGTAGAACATCCAAGAAGAATACAGAAATGGGGCAGGCTAAAGCTTTATACGATATGGTCAAAAGGGACAATAAGTAGCTTCAAAGTCCGCAAAAAGCAGATTTACGAGAAGGTACGATAAAGTGCCTCCATCAATCCTCGCCGATGGTTGTTAGGAGGTAAAATCAATGAGCACTGTATCAATAATAATACCAACCTTCAAAGAAGCAAGATATATACATCAAACGTTAAACAATATTGAAAAACTGAATGATGACATCGAAGTTATTCTGGTTGAAACCATCAGCGAGGAAACTGGAATTCTAGAGAACGTTGTTAAGAAGCATAAAGGCGTTCAATTATACAAGATAAAGGAAAGAGGCATAGCCAAAGCTAAAAATTACGGCGCGCAGAAGGCGCAAAGCAACATACTTTTGTTCCTAGACGCGGACGTCTTTGTTACGGAAGACGTTGTCAAACGAGTTTCACTACTTTTCAATGACCCCTCAGTGGTAGGGGCGACCTGCAATACCTATCCAGCTAACCCAAGAATTGGCGAACTGCTTTTTTTCAAATTTTACAATACTTTAATAAGATTGGTATTACGCTTGCCGCTAATCAAATTCAAACATTCAAGGGGTGAATTTATCACAGTAAGAAAGTTATATTTCGAAAAGGTAGGCGGTTTCAATGAACGTCTAGTCTGCATGGAAGATGCAGATATTACACATAGACTAAGCATGTTGGGCAGATTTGTTTTTTTGAAAGATTTAGTTGTTTACGAGTCGATGCGTAGAATTAGAAAGTCAGGCTTATTTAGAACATTCATGTTATGGTCAAAAAATTGGCTGTTTTACATTGTCAAAAGTGGTGTTGTTGAGAAAGAATGGAAACCAGTGCGGTGAAATTTTCTATTTGAAATCTTTCCTCTTCGTTGCTACATAGACAAGTGAGACGAAGCAGAGAACTACGTAGAGGATGAGCGACAGGTTGAAAGCAGTAGTTTCCCAAACTGGAGAAAGAGTCCAGCCCATAACGGAGTAAAGGGTAATGACGCCAAACACAACTTGAGGAAGGAAAAGAGCTGCCAAAAGCTTGACTGACCACTTTTTCATTTTGAACAAGCCATAAGCTAAAATTAAGTTCAAAACAGCTAGTACTCCAACATGAAAGAGGCGAAAATTGGCAAGCAACAAAACTGATACTAAAACCACGCCGACAACAGCGTAGAAAAGGGAAACCAGTAACATGCCTGGATGTTCAGATTTAAGTTTAGACTTCAATGCTCTTCATTCCCTTAAGCCAAATGCTATAACAACTCAAACAATAAAATTGTTTCGTAAGCAGCAAGCGAAAACATTTATTGTATACAGCTCGAATACAAAGGCATCATGAGCTACCGTGAACTCCTAGTTTCGTCTTCTCCAGTTTTCAGCGGCTATCAGAGGACATTTGAAGAATCCGATTATGTAATCCTAGGCGCGCCCTTTGATGCGACAAGCACTTATCGAGCAGGAGCAAGGTTTGCCCCTCTTGCCATTCGAGAGGCTTCACTGAACATAGAGACCTACAGTTTCCGAAGTAGCGTGGACATAGAAGACTCGAAAATCCATGATCTAGGCGACTTGCATGTAGCAGGAGAGGTTGAAGAGACGCTGAAACGATTAGAAAAGGTAACCGGAGAACTGCTGGAAACAGGAAAATTGCCAGTTTTCATAGGTGGAGAACACACCATAACGCTTGGTGCTATGCGTGCAGTCGGCAAAAACGCTGCCGTAGTAAGCTTTGATGCTCATTTGGACCTTCGAGAAGAATATTTGGATGTAGCCACGTCTCACACCACTTTCATGCGGAGAATCCATGAACAATTACATCCTATCCGACTCCTAGAGATAGGCACTCGAGCAGTTTGCAGAGAAGAACTTGAATACGCCAAGAAATCAGACATTCACTTCATTACCAATCATCAAATATTAACCGATGGAGTTGAAAAGACCTTAAGAACAATCACCAAACTGCTTGCTAATAGCGAGAGAATCTACATAACAATCGATATGGACGTACTTGACCCGGCATTTGCGCCTGGTGTTCAAAATCCAGAACCCGACGGCTTAACAGCAAACATTTTTCTAAACCTCTTATGCGGATTATGCGATCAAAGAGTTATAGCCTTAGATTTAGTGGAAGTTGCGCCGAATTACGACAACGGTACAACTGCTATACATGCAGCAAAAGCATTGTTTGAAGCATTATGCAGTATTGAAAAGACAAAGAGAAAATAATTCGCTTCATTCAGTTTTCAGAAGTTTAGCAATGAAGAACCCGTTGCATTTGTGAAGGTGAGGATACAACCTTTGACATTTTGCTTGTCCGCGTAACCCTGGCAAGCCGATTCTCGGCTGAGTATTCTCCAGCATAAACTCTGGATGCCACTTCAAGAATTTCTCAATAAGCATTTCATTTTCTTCGAGAGTTACGCTACATGTGGAGTATATGAGATATCCTCCTTCTATGACGCGTTCTGCGCATTGTTGAAGCATCTTCCACTGAATCTGCGCCATATGTAAAACTGAACGTTTCGTTAATCTCCATTTGGCTGAGGGCATTTTGCTGAAGGCTCCAGTGCTCGTACATGGCGGGTCCAGAACCACAAGATCAGATGACAACCTAAGCGGCAAAGGACGACACACATCAGCTATAACTGGAACTGCAATCTTGATGCCCATACGCTTCATTTGTCGTTTCCAAATCTGCATTCTACGTTTTGAATAGTCAATGGAATAAATTTCGCCTTTGTTCTGCATCAACTGCGCCATATAAGTGGTTTTGGCGCCAGGTGCTGCACAAACATCGAGAACAGTCATTCCAGACGAGGGATTTGCAATCTCTGCTGCCAGGCAACTTGCCTTATCTTGAATGTAAAAGAGACCTTCACGAAAGCTTCGTGTTCTTACTGAAGACCCTTTTGCTTCAAGTAGTTTGTATGTATGTGTAAGTTGTGAAACCTTTTCTGTCCGTATTCCTTCGTTCTCCAGTTTCTTTAGAATGTTTTCTTCTCGGGCTTTGAGCGTGTTTATTCTTAGATTAATGGGCAACGGTCGGGTTGCGCTTTCTAAAAATTGAAGAGCCTTCGCTCTTCCAAGCAATTGAAAGCAATATTTCACAAACCATAAAGGATTACAGGTTAGCAATGCTATGCGTTCTTCGTCGCCGACTCTTTTCAAGGCGGCATCGAATTGTGTGCTTAATATTTGTCCCAGCACTTCCTCAACTTCCTTCAATGCACGCCAGCCCAGAATCGAACGCCCAAGCTTAGCTACGTTTGCCGCTTTTGTAAAGTCGCTTTTGACGAATCTGGTTTCGTAGGTGTAGAGTCGGAGAAAAGCTTGAGGACCAAGCTTAAAATCCCTAAGTGTACGGGGCGCTAATGCTTGGTTGATTATGAAATCGAGGAGGTTTCGTCGGCGGAGAGTTTCAAACACAAGTTTGTGCGCCAAACCGGCAACTTTGACATCTTGAATTTCCAACTGCTTGGCTGCTTTAGCTAAGGCCAGCCGCTCGCCTAAACGTTGCAGTTCTATCCAGCTTAGGGTTTCAATAGCGAGCGTCCAAGCCTCGCGTAGCAATGTAGATTCCTTCTTTACAAGTTTCGTGGGTTTGTAAAACAGATAATTAGTGAGAGAAGATATTACTTGTGTCCTAAAATGCTGAAGGCGACACGTTTTTAGGCATAGTAGCAGATAATAAGTGGGACACTGTGCATGGCGAAGAAACACTTAGACGACTATTTTCCAAAACTAGGAAGCGCGCTTGAAGAATCGACAAAATCTTTCAAAAAAATGGGACAGAAAGAGAAACGGAAAGAAATCGAGATCCTACCTAAAACTCCGAAGGATTTGCCGCCTTCCTATTTTGTTTCTGCCACTTACGACGGCAAGAAAAGAGTTGCCTGTATCAAACTTTATGAGCCAAAATCAGAGAGAATCCATTTTTGGTACGATAACACGGGACACAAACCGTATCTTCTTACAAACTTGGCACCTATTGAACTGGAGAAGATAGGTCGTGTAATGTCGCATCCAGGCTTCGACCGGTTCGAACTTGTGGAGAAATATGACCCGTTCCAAGACAGAAACGTCACTCTTACAAAAGTTGTGACAAAAGATCCTTTGGCAATTGGAGGTCGCCCAAGAGGCTGCCTACGCGACATTATACCTGAGGACTATCCAAAGATCGGCGGCAAGACTGAGGCCAAAGTTTGGGAGGCCGCCATCAGATATTACCAATGCTACATTTACGACAGACAACTGGCGCTAGGCATGTTCTACAAAATCGAAAACGGTGATCTAATTCAGGTGGAACACGAGTCTTCAGAGAAAATGGTCAATAGAATCTGCTCGTTGTTCCCTGGTGAACCTGAAGAGGCCTTGCGGAACATAGAAACTTGGGCACGACTGCTTGAGTATCCTGCTCCCAACTTTAGAAAGATGGCACTTGACATAGAGGTTTTCACTCCAACCATAGAAATCGAAGGCAAACTGACTTTTCGTGTGCCCGATCCACGAGAGTCAGCCTATCAAGTCATATGCGTATCGCTTTTGGGGTCTGATGGGAAAAAGAGAGTTTTACTATTAAAGCGAGTTGGCGTGAGAGAGGGAATTGAGAGGCTTTCGCCTGATGTGAGCGTTGAATATTTTGATTCTGAAGAGAAGTTGATTCTGGAAGTTTTTAGGGCGCTAAGGGATTATCCTTTCGTTATCACTTTCAATGGAGACGACTTTGACCTCAGATATTTGGCGCATAGGGCTGAAAACCTTGGAGTGAAGCGAAGTCAGATACCGATCGAGGTTGGGAGAAGAGTATGTCTGCTCAAATCTGGAATTCACATAGACCTCTACAAATTCTTCTTCAACAAGTCCATTCAAATTTATGCTTTTAGCAAAAAATATAGCGACGTTACCTTAGACGCAGTTGGCAAAGCCTTGATTGGACTTGCCAAACTGGAGTTGACTAAACCGCTTAACGAGCTTTCTTATGGTGAACTTGCCCAGTATTGCATGCGAGACGCTGAAATAACCTTAGAGCTTACTACCTTCGACGATAACCTTGTTATGAAACTTATCTTGGCCATAGCCCGAATAAGCCGCATGCCAATGGAAGACGTGAGCAGACAAGGCGTTTCCCGTTGGATACGCAACTTTCTTCAGTTTGAACATCGCCGCAGAAGCGTGCTTATTCCGAGCACTGAAGACATACTTGCCGTTAAGGGTAAAACAGTCACAAAGGCTATCATAAAGGGTAAGAAATACAAAGGCGCAATTGTGGTCAAGCCCGTTCCAGGCGTGCATTTTAATGTTGCTGTCATGGACTTTGCAAGCCTGTACCCATCTCTCATTAAGGTTTGGAATCTGGGCTACCAAACAATTAGGTGTCCTCATCCCGAATGCAAAAGCAGCACCATACCGGATACATCTCATTGGGTCTGCACTAAATATCGTGCCATGGAAAGCCTCTTAATTGGTTCTCTCAGAGACCTACGAGTGAAATGGTACAAGCCGAAGTCAAAAGACAAGACATTGCCTAAAGAGATGCAAAGCTGGTACAGTGTTATACAACGGGCTTTAAAAGTTATCTTAAACGCCAGCTACGGCGTGTTTGGCGCTGCGACCTTTGACCTTTACTGTCCGCCAGTCGCGGAAGCTACAGCCGCTATAGGAAGACATTCGATAACACAGATAAGCGACAAGGCACGACAGTTAGGAATCCAAGTTATTTATGGAGATACAGACAGCATTTTCCTCAAGAATCCAGCTCAAGAGCAGATTGACTCTTTGGCGCAATGGTCAGCGGAAGAGCTGAAAATGGAGCTCGATGTGGACAAACTATACCGCTATGCGCTGTTCAGCTCGAGAAAAAAGAACTATCTGGGAGTGTCTGCTGATGGAAGCGTAGACGTTAAAGGGTTAACAGGCAAAAAGAGGCATATTCCAATCTTCATTAAGAAAGCCTTCAATCAAATGAACGAACAACTGGCTCAGGTAAAGTCTCCCTCGGAATTTGAAGGTGCCAAAAAGCAAATCGCAAATACCATTCGAAGCTGCTATTTGAAACTGAAAAAACGCGAATGGGAACGACTAGACGAACTAGCTTTTAATGTCGTTCTCGGAGAGGCTCCAGAACGCTATGTAAAAACCACTCCGCAACATGTGAAGGCTGCCCTTATCCTCAAAGAGAAAAAATACGAGATGAAGGCAGGTGATCTGATAAGCTTTGTCAAGGTTGTTAAGGAGCCTCATGTGAAACCTGTTCAGCTGGCTTCTGACAGCGAAATAGACGTAGAAAAGTATGTAGGCTATTTACAATCCACCTTCGACCAAGTCCTAGACGCGTTAGGCTTAGACTTCGAAGAAATCATAGGACTAACAAAAC